>CEUK01026183.1_pt1 | contig 10221 bp, 9 predicted proteins | sample 356451 | NCBI WGS metagenome assembly CEUK01 (sample SAMEA2622843, study PRJEB7988) | marine metagenome | isolation source: saline water (ENVO:00002010), including
GAACTTCCTTCAATTTGTTTTTTTTCTTTTATACTATATATAGCATTTATTTCTGCGTGTGCTTCACCATATTTTTGATGAAACCCTTCCCCAATTATTTCATTATTTTTAACAATAACACACCCGACAAGTGGGTTTGATAAGACATAACCAAGACCTTTTTCTGCTAAATAAAATGTTCTATTAATATATTTGTTATGTTTTTTCATTTTCAATACTCACATGAATAAATTTCCAGTTAAAGATATTTACGGAAAAATAATTAATAAAATAAAAAATTATTCAAGCCATGAAATAAAAAGTATTACATATAAATATTTATTATTAAAATTTGATGTTTCATCAACGGATATACTACTAAATCGAAATATTATTTTTCCAGAAAATATTGATGATATATTATTAAATGATATTAAAAAAATTAATGACGGTTATCCAATTCAGTATATAACATGCTCGGAGTTTTTTTTGGATCTTAAATTTTATATAAATAATAATGTTTTAATTCCTAGACCTGAAACGGAGGAGTTAGTTACTCATGTAATTGATAGAGAAAAAAGCAATAAGACAAAAAAAGTATTAGATATAGGAACAGGATCTGGGTGTATAGCAATCTCTATTAAAAAAAATATAAATTCAGAAGTTCATGCCATTGATATTTCTGATGAGGCAATAAAAGTTGCTAAGGAAAACTCTTTAAATTTAAGTCAAGAAGTAAGGTTTTATAATCAATCTTTAGAGACATATAACCCTATAGAAAAGTTTGATGTAATAATTAGCAATCCTCCTTATATTCACAAAGATGAACTATCAAGTGTTGATAAAAGTGTTCTTGATTATGAACCCAGTATTGCTCTGTTTGTTGAAAATGATCCAGTTTATTTTTATAAAAAAATTAAATCTTTTGCTAGTGAACATCTAAAAAAAGGAGGCAAGATATATTTTGAAATAAACCCTTTATATATTGAAGACCTCTTTGAACTTTACTCGAATTCTGAATTAGAAATTATAAATGACATTTATGGAAAAAAAAGATTTCTTATTATTAATGATAAATTAGGCTAAATATTTTAGTGTTCCCTTTCCAAGCTTAAAAACAAATAAACAAGCTCTTTCGCTTAGCTCAGTTTTTACTTCGTTATCAAATAATTTTATAATATCATTATATTCTCCGTAAACTATAGAACTTAGGCCATTGGTTTCAATTTCTAGCTCTTTTTTATTTTTTATTTTTTTTAAAAATTCTTTTACTAAAACTTTGTAATTATTTTTTTCTTCTTCGACCAAAAGAGGATACATGCTGATCTCAAGTGTTGCCTTCATATCATATTTTTAAGTTAAATGTAAACATAAAGTTTCTTCCTGCTTGAGGATAATAGTAATTTTCTCTTACTTCGTAATCTAAACCTCCATAATAACCAAAAGTATACCCATTGCTTGAGTACATTCTATTAAAAATATTATTGATAGAAATTTTAAAAAATAAATTATTGAATAAATTATTTATGAAGCTTGCATTTATTTCGAAATCATTAATAAAAAATGAATTGATGGTCCTATTCTTATTAGATGTATTATCAAGATATTGACTGCTTACATATTTTGTTTTCCATGCCAAATTAAAATTTTTATTTAGTCGCCATTCAATAAAATTATTACCAATTACACTTGGAGAAAAAGCAATATTAGTAACATCAAAATTATTAATTATGGTGTTATATTCACTGAAATCGCTACCGTAGTCATAAATGTATTCTTTAAAATTATATACTAAATTTTTTGATAATGATAATGAAGTGTTTATCATGAGTCGATTTGTATTAAGAGTATTAGATAGCTCTAACCCAAATCTTCTACTTTTCTTTACGTTGGTCCTTACATATGCTCCAACGTCGTTTACTTCTCCAGTTGTTATAAGTTGGTTTACATATTCCATTAAATAAATGTTTGAATTTAAAAAACCTTTTTTATAACTATAATTTTTGCCAAATTCAAAATCATAAAGTGTTTCATGTTTTGGATCAATATTGGAATCAATATAATCATTTCTTATCGGCTCTCTATTTGCAACAGCTAATGACCCATATAAGCTTACTTTTTCATTTAAAGAGCTTGTCACACCAATTTTAGGATTTAGGAAAATATTACTTTTATCTATATCAATTTCAGATTTATCATTATCGTTACCCTTCATTTTGTGTGTATATCCCCTTATTTGTAAATCACTGAAAAGCTCTGTGCTTTTTGATATATTAAAATTGTATTTAAAGAAAATATTATAATCAGTCTTAAATGATTTGGAAAAATAGTAGGGTTCTTTTATATCTATGACGGGGTCTATAATCAGACCAAAATGATCTCCATCATATTCATTAATAGCACCTCCAATGTTAAGTTCCCCATTATCCATTTTTTTAAAAAAAGAATAAGTTATGCCATAAAAATGGTTATCAAGCCACCTTCTTCTGACTAAGTCAATTTCCTTATTTTCCAATATATTATAATAATTAAATAGATTGTCGTCTTCCCTAAATTGTTCATAATAACCCCTTCCATATGTGTAGTGAAGGGCTAAGTGTAAATTAGAGTTTTTGGACACCTCATGATTGAAATGAACTTGATAATGATCTTGCTGATAATTATCTGTCTCATTTTCATAAAGATAATAATTAAAGGTTCTACCGGAATTAAGCAAGTTTTCGGATTGTTTATTATTGTATCCATTATTTGCTATTACAGCATTCATGCCATCTATATCATTCTCTATTCGTGATTGAGGAGTGCCCCACCAAGACTGATAGGTTTTTTCTTTACCTGAAAAATTAATTAAATCAATTACTGTTTTTTCCCCATAATAACTTGCTGACGCATAGTATGATTTAAGATCTGAAGATGACCTATCAATGTAACCATCTGAATTTATTTTTGATAATCTTAGATTAAAATTGACTTTTTCTTTAATGAGTCCCGAGTTTATCTCTAAAGAATTTTTAAATGTTTTAAAAGATCCGGCAGAAGAAGAATAGTTTACTCTAAAATCCTCAGTAATATTTCCAGTTTTAATACTTACCGTTCCCCCAAACGCACCACCGCCATTAGTTGAGGAACCAACACCACGTTGTACTTGAATACTACTGGACGATGATGCTAGATCAGGCATATTAACCCAAAACACCCCGTGCGATTCCGAATCATTATATGGAATACCATTGATTGTAACGTTTATTCTCGTTGCATCGCTACCTCTTATTCTTAAGCTAGTATATCCTACTCCATTACCTGCGTCAGAAGTTGCATAGGTTGACGGTGTAGATTGAATTATAAAAGGAATATCACTTCCAATATTATTTTTCTCTATAAAATTTTTGGTAACATTTGAATATGCGTATGGACTATTTCTTTTGACTCTTGTCGATGTGACTTTTACCTCATCATTTAAAATTATTCCATCATCAAGAATAAATTCTATCATCTTTTTATCTTTGACCCCAACATTAAATTCGTTTGATAAATACCCAACGTGCGATATTCTTATAATGATAGAATCGAGGTCTGTATTTAAATAAAACATTCCCCTATCATCAGAGAAAAGAATCTGATTTTGTGATGGTATGAGTATGTTTGCTCCACCTATGTAATTTCCATCATTATTTTTAACTATACCCTGAACTGATTTTTGTGAGTAGGTTGAAAAGGTAATAAAAAGTAAAATTAGTATCCTCATATTATATATTTATGAATTAAAAAGGATGCTAAATTTTATGAAATAAAATTTATACTACGCCAGCATTATCTGGATCAGTTTTAAGAGTATAATCTCAGCCATTAATTTGGCACCCCTATATAATAAGTAATTTATTTACTAAATTTTATAAAATCAAGACATGAGATCGTTCTGTTGATTAATGTTCCTTTCGCAATAATGAAATCAAGTTTTCTTTCTTTGAGAGTGTCGATATAATAGTTATATATTTCCATTCTATTGTTAGGGCTTTCTCTCAATTTATCGAACTCCCAAGGAATGTCAGGTTTACATAGAATATACCCATCAAAAATCTCTGATTTAGATATTTCTGCAACTTTTTTACTTACCCGGTTAAACTTTAGTTTAGACCAAATCTCTGTTACAATATTTGATGTATCAGCAATAAAGTAATTGTCTTTTTTTAGAAATGGACTTACCAAATTATTCTGACCAACAGCGATTTTGTCTAAATCCTTAAAATTATACTTGATTTTTTTGTTAAGATATTCTCTGGCAAACTCATTAGTTTTTTTGCAATTAATAATTCTTGATAAAATATTTGCTAATAAAGTTTTTCCTGAAGATTCAGGTCCAATTATCGATATTTTTTTTATTATTTTATTTTTCTCTTCCATTCTCTGTAACCCATTATTGCTAAATAAAGAAAAACTAAATATTGTATGCTTGTAATGTATAATCCTTTGTATATAAATAAAGGCACATAAATTATATCAGCAATGATCCAATACAACCAATTCTCAACCTTTCTCCTAGCTAAAAGTAACATTGCTGTTAAACTTAAAGAGGTTGTGAAGCTATCAATCACGACCACATCACTGTCTGTTAACTTAAGCAGATAAAAAAGCAAAATAAAAAAAAGAAAAAAAACAATTATTGATAAAAAAGATTCAATTTTAGTAGAATAAGAAATTTCTTTTTTGATGTTTTTATTATTAGAGGACCACAAGACCCAGCCATAAATACTCATGATAAAATAATAAAAATTAATTCCTGTTTCAGCGTAAATTTTATTTTCATAAGTAATGTAGGCATATAATAAAACACTTATTATGCCTGTTGGAAACACCAGAATATTATTTTTCCTTGCAAACCAAACACTGAGTATTCCAAAAGAGGTAGCAATTATCTCTAATATCAATTCCATATTAAATATTTCCTTAGAATTTTTTAACTCAATATTAATACATTAGTTTTGCTTGGCAAATAGATAAAATTCTTATTTGCTATGACCAAAGACTCAAAATTTAAGCACGAAGCATTAACATATGATGATGTGCTGCTTATACCATCATACTCCGAAATATTACCATCAGACACTAATATTACTACTCGTCTTACTAAAAATATAGACCTTAACATACCACTGGTTTCTGCTTCAATGGATACAGTAACGGAGTCAAAAATGGCTATATCTACAGCTCTTAAAGGAGGAATAGGTTTTGTCCATAAAAATATGTCGATCGATCAACAATCAGAACAGATCAGAAAGGTAAAAAGGTCCCAAAGCGGTATGATTAAGGATCCAATTACTCTTGATATAGGATCAAAAGTAAAAGACGCATTATCTATTATGAAGAAAAACCAAATTGGTGGTATTCCTATTATTAATAGTACTAATGGCTTAGTCGGAATAGTTACTAATAGAGATTTAAGATTTCAAAAGGATCACTCTGTAAGTTTGAGTGAGATAATGACTAAAAAATTAGTAACAGCAAAGGTTGGAATAACATTAGATAAGGCCGAAAAGCTTCTTAAAAAACATAAAATAGAAAAACTACCAATAACAAAAGGAAATAAATTAGTTGGTTTAATAACGTATAAGGATATTCAAAAAAATAAGTCTATGCCTGATGCGTGTAAAGATGAGTTAGGAAGGCTAAGAGTTGGTGCTGCCATTGGTATTTCTGATGACTGGAAAGATAGACTCGATAAACTCATATACTCAAATGTGGATGTGGTTTGTATTGATACAGCCCATGCACATTCAAAGTCTGTATTTGATTTATTAAAGAAAATAAAATCACAATACGACATTGAAGTGGTGGTTGGTAATATAGCTACGGGTGACGCTGCCAGAGAATTGGTAAAAGCTGGAGCAGATGCTGTTAAGGTTGGAGTCGGGCCTGGAAGTATTTGTACAACCAGGGTGATTGCTGGAGTAGGAATGCCTCAGTTATCGGCAGTTTATGATGTTGCAAAAAGCATTAAAGATTCAGGCGTGCCTGTTATAGCAGATGGTGGAATAAGATTTTCAGGTGATATCGTTAAGGGATTAGCTGCTGGCGCAAACTCAGTTATGGTTGGTTCTTTATTGGCAGGGACCGAGGAGGCTCCTGGTGATATAATTTTATATGAAGGAAGAAAATATAAGGCTTACAGGGGAATGGGATCGGTTGAAGCAATGGAAGAGGGAACAAAAGACAGATATTTTCAACATAATGAGGGAGACACTAAAAAGTTAGTGCCTGAAGGTATTGTTGGGAGAGTACCTTACAAGGGGGAAGCGTCTGAAATTTTATATCAACTGACTGGTGGGTTGAGAGCAGGAATGGGTTATGTTGGCGCTAAGAACATAAATAAATTACAAGAAGCTAAATTCGTCAGAATTACTAATGCAGGATCAATAGAGGGGCATCCACACGATGTTTATATTACAAGGGAAGCTCCAAATTATTCCAAAAAATAATTTATTCTTTATTTAATATTTATTTTTGAAAATGAATACAAGAGTAAATCCAAACATTCTTCAATATTCTGGTATAGGATTCTGGTTATTAGCAATGCTTTTCCATCAATCCTTAGTTTTCAAAGGAGATAATCAGGTCTCAGAATTATCTAATATTATTTATTTAATAATAATCGGAACTTTTGCTGTATCATTTTATAAATATTATGATTTAACAATTTCTCAAATCGGCAGAAAAGACATATTCTCTGTTTTTTATAAATTATTTATATACAGCATAAAAACTGTAATGCCAATTCTAGTGCTATACATTGTTTATTTTTTTGAAATTGGAGGTAATTTATTAGACATTCCTAGTGTAATAATTTTATCTAACGATATTGTAATTGGCATATCAATTTTGTTTTTAACAGTAAACTTTACAGTTCTAAAAAGATTAATATTTTTTGAGTCAGCTCCAATAATGAAAACCATATTTGTTGTTTTTCAATATGGGCTTCTTTTCATGTTTCTACTAGATATTTTTTATAATTTATTTCCTACGGACCTATATCAGTATGCATTAGCCGCCTTATTTTTATTAGTTGGAATTTTATTTTTTAATCAAAAATGGGTTGCATATATGCCTTTCAATCAAAAATGGAAAACAATATTGTTTTCTATTTTTATATTATTATCGCTTGTATTAATATATCAAGTTTTTGATCTTTTAGAATTATTTTATAATGATCTATTTAACATAAAATCATCATTATTTTTTGTTTTGCTTTTTGGATTTTCATTTACATATATATCTGTTGCAATACTTATTAATGTTTTTAATCTACCAACCTCACCGGTTTTTGATTATATACAAAATGAAAGAATCATTGCTAAAAAAGTACAAGAAAACTTAATACCTAACTCACTACCTAACACAAATAAATTAAAAATATATTCCTCTTATCTACCACATTTTGCTTTAGGAGGTGATTATTTTGATTATATTCCTATTGGTAAAAATAAATTTTTAATATGTATTGCTGATGTTTCTGGAAAAGGGATTCCAGCAGCATTAATGATGTCAAATGTTCAAGCATCACTTAGAACAATGGCTCGAAATACTAACGACCTAAAGAAAATCGTAGAAGAACTTAATTATCAAATTACCCTTAGAGGGTTAAGTGAAAGGTTTGTAAGTATTTTTATTTGTACATATGATTTTAAATCAAAAAAATTAGAATATGTGAATTGTGGCCATCCACACCCTATCATATCATACGACGAAAAAATTGAAACATTAGATAAAGGATCAACTGTCTTGGGTATGTTTCAAAAACTTCCTTCACTTGTTGTCACACAAATTAAAATTAGTTCGGGGTTTAATTTATTTTGTTATACAGATGGTCTTACAGAAACTCAAAATGATTTAGGTGAGTTTTATGGATCAAATAAAATCAAGGAGCTCTTTAAAAATAAAAAAACAAGTCCAGATAAAATTATAGAGTTGGCTCTTGAGGATCTTAAAAAATTCAAGGGGAATAATTTAACCGAAGATGACATTACTTTACTAATGGCAAAGATTAGAAATGTTTAAATCTTACTACATAATAATTTTTATTTTTTTCTCTATCTCTTGTAGTTTTATGGAGGAGAAATCATCGGGTGATAATATTATAGCAAAGGTTGGGAATAAGTTTTTATATGCTGAGGACGTACTCTATGAAAAAAGTATGGGTGATAGCACAACGATTTTTAATCAGCAAGTAAATAATTGGATTAAAAAGCAATTAATTATTCAAAATGCTTTTCAAAACCTTGAAATAAAAAAAAATATTAATAAAAAAGTTGAGAATTATAAAGATGATTTGATCCTTTTTGAATTTGAAAAGTACGTATTTTCTAATAATAAAAATTTTGAGGTTACTGCTGATGAAATAGAAAGCTATTATAATGAAAATATAAACGATTTTATTTTACCTTATAATTTAGTAAAAACTTTATACGCTAAGCTTCCAGTTAATGCGCCTTCTATAAGTTCTTTTAGAAGAGACATGTTAAACTACCCAAAAAGTGATTTAGCAGATATAAGGTCTTATTGTTATCAGTTCGCAGAAAAGTCATACCTTGAAGACACAATATGGGTAAAGTTTGAGGATCTAATAATCAATACTCCTTTTCCAAGAGAAATTGATAAAACTGAGTTCCTCAAATACAGAAAATTTTATGAGTTTAATGATGATGGGTTTATTCACTTTATTAGAGTATTGGACAAAAAGGTAGTTGGCGATTTTTCCCCTATTTCCTTTGAAGCTGATGTAATCAATACAATTCTTATTAATAATAGAAAACAAGAATTATTTGATAAATTGCAGGATAGTATCTTTTCAAATTCATTAAAGGGGATAGACTATGATATATATTAAATTAACATTAGTCATATTTTTCACATTTTTTACAAGCTTTTTTTTCAATGTAAAAGCACAAGATGAAGTTAAAGGTGTCGTTGCAGATGAAATTATAGCTAGGGTTGATGATTATATAGTTTTGAGATCAGAATTAGAAAGTACTTATTTAGAAATTTTATCAAGAGGTGAGAGAATATCTGGAAATACAAAATGTGCTGTTTTAAAGGATTTAGTTACAAATAAGCTCTTGGCGGCAAAGGCTGAAATTGACTCGGTAATAGTTGAGGACGGTCAAGTTGATCAAGAATTAAATTCAAGAATGGCTCTTATCATAAATCAAATTGGATCAGAAGAGGAGATTGAGCGCTATTACAATAAAACTATAGCTGAGTTCAAAAAAGAATTATTCGATGATATTAAGGAGCAGTTGGTAGTAAGAAAAATGAGACAAGAAATTTTAACTGAGATTGAGGTTAGCCCAGAAGAAGTTAAAGATTTCTATAATAGTATCCCAAGAGATAGTTTGCCGTATTTTTCAACGCAAGTGAAAGTGTCTCAGATAGTAAAAGTTCCTGAAATCGGACAACAACAGAAAGATAAAACGAAAGAAGCCTTACTTAAAATTAGAGAAAGAATAAAAGCGGGTGAAAGCTTCGAGATTTTAGCAACTCTTTATAGCCAAGACCCTGGAAGCGCACAGAATGGTGGAAACCTTGGTTTTGTAGGAAGAGGTGCGTTCCAGCCTGAGTTTGAAGCCGAAGTCTTTAAGTTAAAGCCTGGAGAGGTATCTATGCCAGTTGAGACTGAGTTTGGGTATCATTTAATACAATTAATTGAGAGAAGAGGAAACCTTTTCAATTCTAGACATATTCTTCTGCAACCTGAGTTTTCTGAAGATGATACACAAATGACAATTGATTTTTTAGATAGTTTAAAAGAAGTTGCATATTCTGACTCAGTAACTTTCGAGGAGCTGGCAAGAGAGCATTCTGATGATAAATTTACATCATCATTTGGTGGATATTTTACTGATGCCATGGGAAGTGAGAATGTTCTTGTTGAGGAGCTTGACCCTGTTGTATTCTTTACAATTGATACAATGGATGTTGGACAAATATCCGTTCCGTTTGAGAGTAGGACAGATGATGGTAAGCTTGCATATAAATTGATTTTTTATAAAGAAAAAATTCCTCCTCATTTAGGCAATTTAGAGGCTGACTACCAGAGGTTTAGAAATTATTCTCTTAATAGAAAACAAAGTATTGAGCTTGATATTTGGTTCGAAGACGCAAAGGGAGAGGTGTTTATTAATATTGATCCTGAATATAATTTGTGCGAAATTACAAATTAGAGTCTGCAGATGCTATTGCATATATCCCGTC
>CEUK01178349.1_pt1 | contig 10217 bp, 9 predicted proteins | sample 356451 | NCBI WGS metagenome assembly CEUK01 (sample SAMEA2622843, study PRJEB7988) | marine metagenome | isolation source: saline water (ENVO:00002010), including
AGATGGAACTCCTATTTTACACTACATGGGGTGTTCGACTTTTTCAAACTACACCGTTCTCCCAGAAATTGCGTTGGCTAAAATTAATTCCGATGCGCCTTTTGAAAAGGTTTGCTATATTGGTTGTGGTGTGACCACGGGACTTGGTGCAGTTATGAATACTGCGAAAGTTGAAATTGGAAGCCGTGCTATAGTTTTTGGCCTTGGAGGTATTGGATTAAATGTAATTCAAGGTTTAAAGCTTGCAGGCGCAGATCAAATAGTTGGTGTGGATTTAAATTCTGGTAAGCAGTCCATGGCTGAAAAATTTGGTATGACAGACTTTGTTAATCCTTCAGATGTAAATGATGATTTGGTCGCGCACTTAGTCAAAATAACAAACGGGGGTGCAGATTATACTTTTGATGCTACAGGTAACGTAAATGTGATGAGAACTGCCCTTGAGAGTGCTCATAAAGGCTGGGGAGAAAGTATAATAATTGGGGTTGCTCCGGCAGGTGCAGAAATTTCAACCAGACCTTTTCAGTTGGTTACAGGTCGCGTTTGGAGAGGTACAGCTTTTGGGGGCGCACGCGGTCGGACGGATGTTCCAAAAATAGTCGATTGGTACATGGAAGGAAAAATTCAAATCGACCCCATGATAACACATAGCTTTTCTTTGGAAGATATTAATAAAGGTTTTGATTTAATGCATGAAGGAAAAAGCATAAGAAGTGTCGTGGTGTTTTAATAAAACGCTTTTCATTAAAATACTTTGCCTGGTTGAAAAAACAATCAAATGATTGAAATCTTTTATAAGACAATTCCGTTCTTTGCTCTTATTGGTTTAGGGTATTCGGCGGCTATAACTCGTTTTTTTTCAGCTGAAGCTACGGTATATTTGACAAAGTTTGTTTTCTATTTTGCTCTTTCGGCAATGCTTTTTCGATTTTCATCGGACTTATCATTGAGTGAGCTTTATGATCCTGAATTTATCTATGCCTATCTATCTGCGTCACTAATAATTTATTTTCTAGCAACATCTGTCGCTATTTTCAGAAAAAAGGATCCCTCGGAGGCTGCAGTTGAGGCTCAGTGTTCTGTTATTGGCAACGTAGGTTTTTTGGGAATACCTATGCTAGCTATTTTATTAGGTCCTGAATCTGTAGGTTTTATAATGATTATATTAGCAATAGATTTAATTGTTTTTGGATCACTAATTGTTCTGATAATTGTAGCTAGCAAAGACAAAAAATTAGATCTTTTTCTTTTTTATCGCGTACTACTTGGACTAATGAAAAATCCAATGATTGTTTCTATAATCTGTGGTTTGCTGTGGTCTGCAAGTGGGTGGTCTATTCCAGGGCCTATTAATGACTTTATAGTAATGTTAGGGTCTGCCGCCACTCCTGGCGCTTTGTTTGCAATTGGTGCTTCTCTGGCACAAAAATCTACCGAAAGGTTTGCAGTTGCCGCATGGCTAAGCTTTTGCAAGCTTGTGCTACATCCTTTTGCAGTTTGTATAGCAGTATTTTATATTTTTAAGGTTGAGCTGTATCCTGCAACTGTGATGATTGCTGCTGCGTCACTTCCGGTAGCAGGGAACATTTTTATGGTTGCTCAGCACTATAATGTTGCGCCTAAACGCGCATCTGCAGCTATTTTTCTATCTACAGTACTTTCTATATTTACCGTTTCTTTCACTGTAGCGTGGGTTAGCAACATCAATTGACTTTTTTTAAAAAATCAGTGTCTTTATGCATTTAAGTTTAGCTTGAAATTTATTGGGGACATCTTATGAAAACACAGTCAGAAAACAAATGCTTTGAAGGGATGCAGGGCGTATACCAGCATTGGTCAGAAGCTTGTAATTGTGACATGACTTTTGGAATATTCATGCCTTCAATTGCAACTAGCGAGCCCGTTCCGTTAGTTTGGTATTTGTCGGGTTTAACTTGTACGCATGAAAATGCTATGACAAAAGCTGGCGCTCAAGCAGCTGCAGAAGAGTTTGGCGTGGCAATGGTTTTTCCTGATACATCACCTAGAGGTAGTAATGTGCCTGATGATGATGACTACGACCTTGGACAGGGGGCAGGATTTTATTTAAACGCTACAGAAGAACCCTGGGTTAATAATTTTCAAATGTGGGATTATGTCACCGCTGATTTAACCAACGTTCTATCTAAAAATTTTAATGTTGATATGGCACGCCAGTCGATCATGGGACACTCTATGGGCGGACATGGTGCGTTAACAATTGGCATGGGAATGCCAGGTCGTTTTAAATCAATTTCGGCTTTGGCGCCTATTTGTAATCCGACTGGGGCTGATTGGGGAAGAAAGCAACTCGCCGCGTATCTTGGTAGTGATGAGCAAATTTGGGGTAAGCATGATGCAAGTATTTTGATGTTAAATGAAGGTTTTGATGGCAAAGTACTAATCGATGTAGGAAGTAAGGATCAATTTATCGATTTGCTTAGACCAGAAAGGTTAGCTAGTGCGATGACGGAGCGGCGTCAGTCAGGCGAATTCAGAATCCAACCTGGTTATGACCACAGTTATTTTTTTGTCTCTACATTCGTTGATGACCACATAGCGTTCCATGCAGATTTATTAAATAATGAATAAGAAAAATATTGGGTTTCAACAGTAAATCTAAAAAATATTATTTGTTTAAGGTTTAGCTATGAAAATTTATGTTGATGCTGATGCGTGTCCAGTAAAAAAAGAAATAGAGCGAGTTGCTACTAGAAATAAAATAGATGTTTTTCTTGTTTCAAATGGTGGTTTGCGGCCCATTTTGCATCCGTTTGTTAAAAATATATTTGTTTCTTCTGACGCAGATGCTGCCGATAAATGGATAGTTGATAACGGTCATGTCAGCGATTTAGTTATTACTGCTGATATAATTTTGGCTGATAATTGTATCAAAAAGGGGATGCTGGTTTTGAAACCAAATGGTGAGGAATTAAACCAAGCTAATATAGGAAATTCTTTATCATTAAGGGATTTTAGCTCAGATTTACGAGCTTCAAATCCGTTTTATCAAGGTTCTGGTAAAACATTTTCAAAACAAGACAAAATTCGCTTTATAGATAGTCTCGAAAAAATAATTCGAATTTATAACCAAAAAGTTAGGCAAACTTAGACTTTTTGTACCGTCCTTTAAGTCCGAACCCAATAAATTTTGCCGAGAAGTTAGTATTTTAAGCATATGAAATTAAAAATTTTGTTTGTAGATTGTGAATGTCAATATTGCAAAATGGAGATACCAAAGTGCATATGATTTCTTATCAAGATTGTGATCCTATTTTGAGTTGGAAAGGTTTAAGCGAAGCCTTCCAGTCAGGGCATAAGCTAAATAGGGCAGAAATATCTGATACATTTTTATACCGGAGGGATGACACTTTACTCTCAAGATCAGCTTGGATTGATGGTATAGGAATTGCCATAAAATGTGCAACAATATTTCCTGGAAATAAAAATTTGAAAAAACCAGCAATAAACGGCGCAGTAAATTTATTCGATGATCAAACTGGCCAATTAAGCGCTGTTATCGATTTTCATTTGGTTACAAAATGGAAGACGGCCGGTGATAGTATTCTTGCAGCAAAATTGCTGGCCCGACCCAACAGTCGAAATATTTTGATTTTGGGGGCTGGAACTGTTGCTTATAGCCTTCGGCAAGCCTATGGGGATTTTTTTCCAGATGCTCATTTTTCTGTTTGGAATAGGACATCAGAGCGTGCGGAAAAATTTGCAGCCAATTTTCCAGATACAATCGCTGTAAATGACTTAGAAACGGCAATTTCAGATGCGGACATTATTTCAGCAGCAACAATGTCAAGTGAGCCCCTGATAAATGGAAATTGGTTGAAACCTGGTCAACATGTCGATTTAATTGGAGCTTACCGTCCCGATATGCGTGAGGCAGATGATACTGCTCTTAAAAAATCAACGATATATGTTGATAGTTTTGAAACCACTATTGAACATATAGGTGAGTTAAAAATACCAATAGCTTCTTCGGTAATTACGCGTGAATCGGTGATATCGGACTTTTATGATATTGAGGCATTTACCCGTTCTTCAGATGATGAGATTACACTTTTTAAAAATGGGGGGGGTGCTCATCTAGATCTGATGACAGCTCATTTTATTCTTCAGACATGGTTGGAAAATAAATGATTATAGCTTTGCTACTTTTTTCGGCTTTTTTTGTTTTACCCATATTTAAAGAAGCTATAAAGAAAAAATTAGGAGAAAAGGAAAGAACTAATGCACCTGGTAATTTTGTAACCCTGTCCCGGGGCGTAGTTCATTACCGTTGGTTGGGAGCAGAAAAAGGCGACCTTGTAGTCTGCATACATGGATTAACTACGCCAAGTTTTGTATTTGAGGGTTTAGCGAGTCATTACGCTGATACAGGAAAGCGAGTTCTAGTTTACGATCATTACGGGAGGGGATATTCTGATCGTCCTAAGGGTAAACAAGATAAAGCATTTTTTATTAATCAGTTGGATGAACTTTTAAATAAACTTGAAATAAAGAGGCAAAAGTTTGATTTAGTTGGTTATTCGATGGGGGGAGCAATTGCCACTGCCTATGCTGCACATAATCCAAACAGGTTGAATAAACTTATTTTAATAGCATCTGCGGGGATCGGGCATAATCTAGGGTTTTCCGCTAAAGTTGCAAAAATTCCGTTATTTGGGTGGGTGTTATTTTCAATTTTTTTTGGGTTGCAACATGCTCTATCGACGAAAAAAGATAAAGATATCAAGAGTTCTGTTCCCAACGTTGTTGAGCGGCAGTTAAATGAATTAACCTACCAAGGATTTTTACCGTCGGTTTTGGCAAGTATAAGAGGCATTCTGTCAAAAGATAACTATGAGGATCATCAAGCTTTGCGAGACGCCAATTTTGAAATCCTAGCAGTGTGGGGGGATTGTGACAGAGTAATTCCAGTTTCTAGTAAAGAAGTTCTTTCCAGTTGGAATTCTAGAATTAATAATATTGTTATCGAGAATGGTTCTCACTCGCTTCCTTTTACCCATGCGCGAGAAATTATAGATTCTACAAATTTAAGCAGTTAAAATTGTATTAATTCGCCGAATATTGATTGAACCAAGTTATACGCTAAAAGAAAGTGGTTGAAATTCAATCCAAATTTTCAAGCCAAAAATGGAAAAATGAAAAACCTTACTGATTTATACGAAAAAATGATTTTCGAGGGATCTCTTCAGGATGATCTAGGGCAAAGATCAGTACTGGAAGAACTCGAAAAACTAAACTACGCGACTTCAAGGAGCAAAGCTAAATCGCTTTTCTTCAAAAAGACTGATAACTTAAAAGGAGTATACATTTGGGGTGGGGTAGGTTGTGGGAAGTCCATGCTTATGGACTTATTTGTTAAAAATCTTTTGGTTTCTAATCGCCGAGTACACTTTCATGCGTTTATGCAAGAAATTCATAAATCTTTGCATAAAGCTCGTGTTTTAGGAAAAAAGGACCCATTGGAGGTAGTTGCAAACAAAGTAATCAAAAATTTCAAAGTTTTAGCTTTGGATGAAATGCAGATAAAAGATATTACTGATGCGATGATCGTAGGAAGATTATTTACTCTGCTCCTAGATGGGGGAGTAACGATAATAACGACGTCAAACAGAATACCCTCGGACTTATACAAGGACGGCCTAAACCGGCAATTATTTCTGCCATTTATAGATCTAATTGAAAAACATCTAAATATTCTAAACTTAGCAACTACAACTGATTATAGAAAAAATAAACTCCGCGGAGCTCCTGTTTATTTTAGTCCATTAGATACAAGGTCTAAAAACAACTTGGATAATCTTTGGCTAGACCTATCAGGCAATGAAAGTCAAGATTTTCATCTCACGGTAAATAAAAGAAAAATCAAATTTCCTTTTTATTCCAATGGTGTTGCCAAGTTCACGTTCTTCGAACTTTGTGGAGAAAATCGAGGCCCCGCAGATTTTTTGGCAATAGTTGATAACTTGAGAGTTCTAATCGTTGAAAATATCCCTCAATTGGGAAGGTCCAATTTTAATGAGGCAAAGCGTTTTATTACATTAATTGATACCGTTTATGAGGCTGGTATTGTATTCATATGCTCTGCTGCTGCTCAACCAGAGTATTTATATTTGGACGGTGAGGGTGTTTTTGAGTTTGAGCGAACAGTAAGCCGGCTCAACGAAATGCAGTCTGACAGTTGGGGCAGGAGCATTATTTCTCAGATTAAAGAATAAGGCTCAGTCTATAAGACTGAGCCTTTGCCTGTATAAAACCGCGTTATCCAAAGTTATATTTCTTTAGGTTTAATGCAGCGTTGTTTCATTAATGACAAATTGATTCGAATCAGTCAACACAGGTGATTCGTTTTTTAAGATTTTTTTTCAAATTATTGGTTCTCGCTGAGTATGTGCCCAGCTAAATATAGTGACCCACAGATTAATACCTGACAATTTGGAAATTGATTAGCCACGAACTGAATTCCTTCGGAGATCGATGTAAAGCTCTTGGATTTTATACCCAATTCATTTGCATGTTGAGCTGTTACGTCAGCAGGTAATGTATTTTGTTCATTTGGAATAGTCACCGCCGCGAGGAATTTAACTAATTTTGAGAAATGAGAAAGGTATCCCGCGACATCCTTTGTTTGTAGCATGCCACAAATTAAAACGGTTGGTTTTTTGTTCTGAGTAGATAAGTAACTAGCCAATGCTTTTCCGGCAGCAGGATTATGCCCACCATCTAGCCAAACATCTGTATGACCAAGAGCTTTTATTATTGGTCCGGTGTTCAATTTTTGCATACGCGCTGGCCACTTCGCTTTGGAAACAGCTCCATAAAAAGCTTCTTTTTTTTCCGTCAATTGGGTTAGAGCTGCTAAAGCTACACCTGCATTCTGAATTTGATGTTTTCCTAATAGATTTGGTTTAGGTATCTCCATCTTATTATTTTGATCCTGATATAAAATACTATTGGTCAACTCCTTGATATGCCATTGCCGGCCCTCTGCTAAAATTGGGGCCTTTTGCTCCAATGCTTTCTTAGTTATCACCTCAAGTGCGTCTGTGTTTTGTTTTCCAATAACAACCGGGCAAGAAGGTTTTATTATTCCAGCTTTTTCACCTGCTATTTTTTTAATAGTATTACCTAGGAATTGTTCATGGTCGACTGAGACTGGCGTTATAATAGTCAGAGCGGGACGTGCTATAACATTTGTAGCATCTAATCTGCCTCCTAACCCTACTTCTAGTAAAACATAGTCTGCATGTTTGCGCGACATAGCCAAAATGGCTGCACAAGTGGTAATTTCAAAATATGTTATAGGTCGATCTTTATTAGCTGAATAACACTCATTTAAAATCTCAGTTAAGTAATTTTCATCTATGAAATTCTTGTTTAGCTGAATGCGTTCGTGGAAACGAACCAAATGAGGTGAAGTATATGCGTGGGTTTTGAGACCAATTTCATTAAGACCCGCCCGGAGCATTGATAGTGTACTGCCTTTTCCATTTGTTCCAGCAATATGTATAACTTTGGGAAGATTGTTTTGGGGGTTCCCCAAAGCATTCAATAGAGACCAAACACGGTCTAGAGTTAAATCAATAACCTTTGGATGCAAAGCCATCATACGATTTAAGATAAAATCAGAACTCAAATTTATCATCTTTTGGACGCTTTTAAGTTTCTTGCGTCGGTGAAGGTAAATCACCCTTTATTTGTGGTGAGTTATTAGTGAGTATGCGAATAATTTTAATTAGTTCATCGCGCATTTCTAATCTAGAAGTCACGCGATCTAACATACCGTGGTCTAAAAGGTACTCGGCTCGCTGAAATCCTTCAGGTAGTTTTTCTCGAATAGTTTGCTCGATCACTCTAGGCCCAGCAAAACAAATTAACGCATTTGGTTCTGCAATATGAATATCGCCAAGCATAGCATAGGATGCGGTAACTCCTCCTGTAGTTGGATGGGTTAAAACTACGATATAGGGCAGTTTTGCTTCTTTAAGCATTTGTATTGCAACGGTTGTTCTGGGCATTTGCATTAAACTTAAAATGCCTTCTTGCATTCGTGCACCACCGGCTGCTGAAAATAAAATCAACGGGCGCTTAAGTTCAACAGCACGCTCGGCGGCTTTAACGATGGCGTTGCCAACATACATACCCATTGAACCACCCATGAAAGAAAAATCTTGAGCCGCTATTACAACGGGTGTTCGACCCATTTCACCTTCTGCAATCAACATAGCCTCTGATTCACCTGTCGTTTTTTGAGCAGATTTCATACGGTCGGGATATTTTTTTTGATCCTTAAATTGCAGTGGATCAATAATTGGTTTAGGAACCTTGATTTCTATAAAAATTCCCCCATCAAATAAATTAGCAAACCTATCTCTAGGTGTAATGGGCATGTGATTTCCACACTCTGTGCAAACATTGAGATTTTCGCTAAGTTCACGGTGGAAAAGCATGGTGCCGCAAGAGGTGCATTTGGACCACAGATTATCTGGGGTTTCACGCCTTGAAAAAATAGAGTTTATTCTCGGGCGAACGTAATTACTAATCCAGTTCATTATTTTCCCACGCGATAGAGCCTTATGAAGTACAGTCTTAAGCAGATTGCTTCAAAAATGCAATTACCGGACTGATGCTTACAATGAAAATTTCATTAAAAATTATTTAGATTTGTATAGACTTAGTCGGAACAAGGTATTTAAGTGCATTAATGCCATATTTCATGGAATTAAGTTAAAATGAGAACCACATTTTTGCAAGCCGGGCAAGAAATTCAAAAAAGAAAAATTGCGTTAGGTTTTTTCATAATTTCTTTTTTCTATATTCTTGGCTCATTTACAATTGGTCTAGTTTGTTCAAACGCAAACATGTGTTCCTTTTCTAGCGGCTTAGGTAGAACTCCTTTAAATCTGCTCATTGTGTTGCTTACTTTTGTACCCATTTGGATTGGCGTTTGGATGGCTATGAAGTTCGTTCACCGTATTCCAATGAGTGTGCTTTTAGGCCCCTCCAGTAAATTAGATTTGCAACTTTTGTTAAGAGGTTTTCTTGCAATGCTGTTTTTGGGGATCGGTATTGAGACTACCCTTCAATTTATACCAGCAGTAAGCAAATACATTTACTATGAACCAAATAAACTTTTGTTTTTATCTGATTGGATTAAATGGCTTCTGCCGATGATATTGTTTATTTTTGTCCAATCTGCTGCTGAAGAGCTAGTTTTCAGAGGCTATTTGCTGCAAATAATTTGGTCAAAAAGTGCTAGCTATCTATATGCTGTTATTTGTCCCTCTCTTATTTTCGGTCTACTGCATTTTGATGCTCAGTCATACGGTGCTAATGCGTGGTACTATTGTTTTAATACTTTTGTAGTAGGTTGCCTACTTTGCCTTGTCACGCTCCATACGGGGAATATAGCTTTAGCATTTGGTCTCCATTGGGGTGGAAATACAGTTTCTCTGGTTTTCTTTGGTATCCATGGAAATCTGGATGGGATGGCATTATGGATAACATATGTTGATCCACAATCCGAAACTATGGGCGTAGCTTTGCTTGTCTCTACGTTTTTTATTATTTTAATTTATTGTCTTTGGGCACTGTTTTATTTTGGTAGTTTTTTACCAACCTTTGGGGTTAAAGAACCAAAGTAATGAATTCAAAAAGGTTGTGACTTGATTTTAATAAGCCGATTTTTACTCATCATAATTTTAATTTTTATGTCTGGCTGTGCAAGCGATTTTGGTTTTCAAAGCCAATCTCAGAATATTGTTTCAATTCCAGAATTTAAGTTTAAGTCTGGAGTATCGGGAAATGTTCCTCCAGGTCTTTGCCAGATAAAAGGACTAAAGTCAGAACGGGAGGATTACGGCGTTGTATTTTTTTCGAATTGTAATCCCTATACTAATAATAAAGCTCTGATAACATTAACTTATTTGAATTTGGACCAAACTCATAATGCAGAATTGTTTTCCGAAGATGAATTTAAAAATTCATTGGGTAGTTTTCAAAAGTATGATGACTTGAATCCAATGGTTGATAAAAAGTCTCTGCGTATCCTTAGAGTCAAAGAAAACTACATTTTCATGGCAAATTATTACGTTCCTAAAGGCAGAAATTTACCTAATTTTAGAGCAAAATCGTACCTTAACTCTATTTTAGTTTCTATAAAAGTTCCTGAAAATAAATCT
>CEUK01027645.1_pt1 | contig 10216 bp, 11 predicted proteins | sample 356451 | NCBI WGS metagenome assembly CEUK01 (sample SAMEA2622843, study PRJEB7988) | marine metagenome | isolation source: saline water (ENVO:00002010), including
CAAGCATTTTACTTAGTAGGAAATATTGATGAAGTAAAAGCAAAAGCAGAAAAAATTAAATCTGAGAAATAATTTTTAAATTAATAGTTCTAATTTATTAAACTAATGACCATTTCACTAAAAGTTTTAGCCCCCAACCAAAATGTATTTGAGGGCGAAGCAGAGGAAGTAATTCTACCAAGCACTACTGGGCAAATAGGAATTTTGCCTGGTCACATCTCATTAGTAACAGCTATAGATATTGGAGTTCTAAGATTAAGGTCTAATTCCAAATGGGAATCAATCGCTTTAATGGGGGGATTTGCAGAAATCGAATCTGATGAAGTTACCGTTCTTGTGAATAATGCAGAGATAGGATCTCAAATTAATACACAAGAGGCAGAAGAAGAGTTAAACAAGGCTCAACAAGAACTTAATAGATACTCAGAAGGTGAAAAAAATCCAGATAAAATAAAAGCAATTAATGCTATTTCTCGAGCCCAAGCAAGAATTCAAGCTTCAAAAAATTAGATACGTATAAAATTCTATGCTGTTCCACAAAATGTGACTTCGGGGAACTTAAGCTTAGCTTCTTCTAATTTTTTAGTCTTTCCTTCTTCTTGCCAATAATTAATCACTTCAGTAGCTTTATTAAGGATTTCGACTCTTTCATTATCTGTAATCCACCCCTTATTTTCAAGTTCAGTTTTTAGTTTTTCCCAAGCATCTTCTCTTGGCCAGAAGAAATATGCAGTAAGAGGGCTTGGCCCTCCGCCTACAATTTGATCCACAGCTAAAGCAACATTATCAGGTAGCCACAATATTTTAATTATGAACCTTCCTTCATCTGGTTTTGGTGTATAGCCTGTTGGAACGCCATCCTCATCAATTGTTGCTGCTGCAAGAACTGCAGAAGCACCCATCATTCCAGAATTTGGAGTAATGTTTTTTGCACTTTGTTTTTCCTCTTTTTGTCTTTTTTGATCAGGATTGCTTTCGTTTATTTTGTCTAATGATGACATCTGAATGAATACATTAATAAATATAAATTTATCAGCTCATGGGCTCATTTTGACAAAATAGAAATTTTTTATTGATTTAAGCTTATAAATTTTTTAAATTTAACTACTTTTTTTTACATCATAAAAATTATAAATTGTTTCCTCTAAAGAATCCCACAGATCTCTAGGTATTTCATTCTCTTCAGCAAATAATCCTAATTGGCTGGATAAAGCGCGAGCCTGAGAGAGTTTTGAATCGTTTGAACTTTTTTCTTCCATTTTTCATTCTTTTTTATAAATACTAACGGAAAACACTACAAAACAAAATCAATAACGATAAATCATTGCATTTCTAAATCAGAAATTTCTTTTAATGCTGCACTAGACAATATATCTGGGCTGATATCGTTAACAAGAATATCATCTTCAATCCTTATTCCAATACCTTTCCACCTTTCATTTATTTCAGGTTGTCCCTCTGGGATTGGGAGCCTATCACTTATATAAAGACCAGGTTCAATAGTTAATATCATTCCGTTTTTCAACAAAACTTCATAATCACCTAATCTATAAGCACCAACATCATGAACATCCAGCCCTAACCAATGTCCTGTCTTATGCATATACAAGTGTCTATAATCCTCCTTATCTATAATCTCATCAATATCACCTTTAAGTAGTTTGATTTCCTTCAAGCCACTAATGAGAACTTTCAAAGCTTTATTGTGAATAAAACTTGCACTAACCCCAGTCACAACATTTGAAATAGCTTCTTTTTGAGCCGCAAGAACTATTTCATAAATTGCTTTTTGCTCCCCAGAAAATTTTCCTCCCAAAGGGAACGTCCTCGTTATGTCTCCATTGTAATAGTCAGGCAAAGAGCAACCAGCATCTACTAAAAGGAGTTCACCATTATGTAAATCTGCATTATTAGCGGTGTAATGTAGTACACAGGCATTATCTCCTGAAGCTACGATTGGATTATAGGCAGAGCCTCTAGCTCCTTTTTCAAGAAAAAACCCTTCAATAAGTCCTTGAACTTGCCTCTCATTATTTTTGGAGGAGATATTTAATCTTACTAATTCATGAGCTTCCGCTGAAATCTGAGCCGCTTTCCTCATCCTACTTATTTCAAATTCACTTTTAATTAATCGCATTGGATTTAAATAAATTCCAGGAGATCTGATTGCACTCGGAGCGCAACCAATTCTTGGGAGATTATCCAATTGTTTAGACCATACTTTTAAAACGATTGGCTCAATATTGGGATGTTTACCAACGGAAAATAAAATCTCATCAGCTCCATTTAAATATTTTTCTAATTGAATTTTAAATTCACAAATAGGATAAGACTTATCTGCTTTAAAAATATTTTCAGCTCCCTCCACACCCCAACGGAATCCTTGCCAAACTTCGCTACTAGCATCCTTTTCATGAACAAATAAAATAAATCTTTCTCCCTTAGGTTTATGTGAGAGAAATAAAGCGATTGAATCAGGTTCATCAAAACCAGTTAAGTACCAAAAATCACTATCTTGCCTAAAAGGATACTCACAATCAGCATGATGTTTAACTAGGTTCGCTCCAGGAATAATCGCCGCTTTTCCATCTAATTTAGATAAGAATTCATTTCTTCGATTTTGAAAAACATTTAAATTAAATTTATTCATGAAACTAATAATGGCGAGAATAGAAAAAAAATGGAAGAATGAATTTATAAAAATTTTAGTTCTTCATTACTTTAATGGAACCTAATGCTTTAATCTTATTCGTACTGATAATTACAATTTTAGTCGGTTCAGCATGCTGTTCATGTGTTGAAGCAGCATTTTTAGCAGTAAACACGATAAGAATAATTGAGGTTGCCGCAAAACAAAATCCAAATAGTTCCGCGAATCGATTACTCAAATTAAGAAAACATTTAGGTAGGACTTTAACTGTTATAACCATCACTAATAATGGGTTTAACATTATTGGAAGTATAATTCTTGGTTTCTATGGGGCTTTGGTAATTGATAATAATTTAGGATTAACAACTTTCTCAATTGGATTTTATATTCTCGTTGTCTTAGTAGGTGAAGTTCTTCCAAAAGCAATTGGTACAAGATTTTCATTACAGATCGCGATTCTATCAGTGCCAATTTTGAGAATGCTGAATGTCTTGATGAAGCCTTTTTTAATATTAATAGAGCAGTTATTTCCAGTTATTACTGCTGAAAATGAGATATCTACAGATGAAGAGGAAATCAGGCAGATGGCAAAGATTGGCTCTCAAAAAGGATTTATTGAGGCTGATGAAGCAGCTATGATATCAAAAGTTTTCCAACTAAATGACCTAAAAGCAAAAGATTTAATGATCCCAAGAGTATCCGCACCAACAATTAATGGTACTGAAAAACTCTCAGATATTTCAAAATTAATTCTTTCTAATCAATCACAGTGGTGGGTAGTACTTGGGGATAAAGTGGATAAAATTCAAGGTGTTGTAAAAAGAGAAAATTTGTTAACTGCAATTATAAAAGGACAAAATAATTCCTTAATTTCTGATTTATGTGATCCAGTTGAATACATTCCTGAAATGATAAAAATTGATAAACTTCTTACAAGATTTGACAAGAATAATAAAAGAGTAAAAGTAGTAGTAGATGAATTTGGTGGTTTCGTGGGATTAATTGGATCTGAGGCCGTTCTCTCAGTTTTAGCAGGCTGGTAGAAAAATGAGCATCAACCAGAGGGAGATTAATAGAAGTTATGCAATACTTAAAAACTGGTGGGAAACAGTTGAACTTAGCAATTATGAAAAATTTGAATTAAATGAACAAATCATATCTTTTAATCAACAGCTTATTAGGCTAAAAGAAAAATTTTTAAGAATTGGAGTATTTGGGAAATCCGGAGTAGGAAAATCAACGATTCTTAATTCAATACTTGGTGAAAGATATTTTAAAACTGGAATCTTAAATGGGTCCACAGAAGAAATTCAGTCAAAAGAATGGATTTCTAATGGTGGATTAATAAATAAAATAGAATTAATTGACACTCCTGGTTTCGATGCATGTTTTAATCAGAGGAGGGATTTATTAAATGTTATTAATCTTGATTTAATCTTATTTGTAATAAATGGAGATTTAAATAGGAAAGAAGTGAAGATATTAAATAATTTAATAAAAAAAGATAAAAAAGTTATCATAATCTTTAATAAAATAGATACATGGAGAAATGAAGAAATTAATATCATAATAAAAAACATTAAAAACAAATTACCGATTGAATCTTATACTCCAATCTTTAAAAATTCAATTAAGAATAATTATCCCCACGAAGAAATAATAAGTTTAAAAGATTATTTATTATCAACTATTAATAGAGTTGGTTATCAATTAATAATTTATAATACTTTCCAAGTTACAAATAAATTAGTTATTGATATTAAAGAAAAAAGATTATTAAGAAGAAAAGAGCAAGCTCAAGCCACTATTGGTAAATTTGCATTATTGAAGGCATCAAGTGTTGCATTAAATCCACTCCTTTTTATAGATATTACAGGTAGTCTAGCTTTAGATACTTTTTTAATAAAAGAGTTAAGCAATATTTATGGATTAAAAATTAAACGTAATTCTACTAAACAGCTTGTGAAAACAATTTCTTTAAACAATCTATTTTTAGGTTTCACTCAAATTGGTATTAATACAACATTTAATGTTATTAAAAAAATGAGTTTAATTGCAGCTCCTTTCACAAGTGGGATCTCTTTATTACCTTATGGTCCGATAGCTATTGCCCAAGCAGCCTTAGCTGTTAGGAATACTAAAATCACAGGAAAGCTTGCTGCTGAGGAAATACTTAAACGCAGTATGATCAATGGTTTTGAACCAATTACTTTAATTAAACAAATATCAATAAAAGAACTCAATATTGCTGATCCAAAGAAAATCTTTTTATACAATCAAAATATTACGAATGATTTATCATTATTTTTGCCTTGAAGTTTAAAACTGAAAAAATTGCAATTTTTGGTACTAGTGCAGATCCACCATCAAATGGTCATAAAATTATCCTAGAGGAGTTATCAAAAGAATATGATTTAGTAATATCTTACGCGAGTAATAATCCATCCAAAATTCATAAAGAAAGTTTATTCTTTAGAAGCCTACTTTTAAAAACGCTTATAAATAATCTAAAGAATAAAAAAATCAAATTTGATCAAGATATTAGTAGTCCTTGGGCAGTTACTACTATTAAAAAATGTAAAGAAAAATACTTATGTAATTATATTGATTTTGTTATCGGTAGTGATTTACTTAAAGAAATCCATAAGTGGAGGAATATAATGCAGATTCTGAAAGAAGTAAAATTATTAATAATCCCACGAGAAAATTTTCCAATCAATCCAAATAATACTGATTTTATTACAAAAAATTTTGGAAAATACGAGATTTCTCATTTAAAGATCCCTAAAATATCCAGTTCTATGATTAGAGAGAATCATGACTATGATGGTGTCCCAAAATCTTTAATTTCTACTATTAGAGTAAATAATTTATATAAACAATCTAATATTGATACATGAATATATTTATAGCCCAAATCAATCCAATCGTTGGAGATTTAAGAGGAAATTCAAAAAAAATTCTTAATAATTCAATTAAAGCTATCGATTGCGATGCGGATTTGGTGCTTACTCCTGAACTTTCCTTATGGGGTTATCCACCTAAAGATTTACTCCTACAAGATCATCTCATTGAACAACAATCAATAATATTAGATGAATTATCAAAAGAAATTGCCAAAGCGAATTATAATTTAAGCGTTCTAGTTGGAATTGCAGAAAAAACAAAAGATAATTTTTTTCCTGATTTATTTAATTCAATTGCACTAATTGAGAAAGGCAAATGGAGTGTAATCGCACGCAAAATAATTCTCCCAACTTATGAAGTCTTTGATGAAAAAAGATACTTTCGATCTGAAAAGAAAGTATCTGTTTTTGAGAAGAAATTGAATAGTAAAAAATGGAAAATGGGGATAACAATATGCGAAGACCTATGGGTTAATCAAGATATCCAAGGAAGAGGAATCCATAAGATGAACCCCATTTTTGATTTAAAGAGAGAAAAAATTGATTTATTAATAAATTTATCTGCATCACCTTTTACATTTAGAAAATTTGAAAACAGGTTAAATATATCTAGTTCAGCTGCCAACTTTCTAAACGTACCAATATTTTATGTAAACCAGATTGGCGGAAATGATGATTTAATTTTTGATGGTAATAGTTTCATACTTAATAAAAATGGACAGATAATAAAAAGGCTAAAGTCATGTAAAGAAGACTTTTTTTGCTGGAAGTCTAATAAAAATTTGAACTTTAATAACATTCGAAATTATATAAGTCTTGAATCAACCTTTGATGCCCTTGTCCTTGGAGTAAAGGATTATGCAAGAAAATGCGGATTCAATTCAGCCCTTATAGGTCTTAGTGGAGGCATTGACTCTGCATTGGTTTCAGTAATTGCAACGGCGGCATTAGGAAGTAAAAATATTTATAGTATTGCAATGCCATCAAAGTGGAACAATATAAGTTCTAAGCAGGATGCACAAGAATTATCTCAAAGGTTAGATATTAATTTTAAGACTATGCCTATAAATGATCTCTTAAATGTCTTTGAACTTGGATTTGCAAATTATTTAAATCTAAAGTTAGAAGGAATTGCATATGAAAATATCCAATCAAGAATTCGTGGAACTCTTTTAATGGCTTTAGCAAATCAAAATAATCACTTACTGTTATCTACAGGAAATAAATCTGAGCTTGCTGTGGGCTATTGTACGCTTTATGGTGATATGAATGGAGGTTTATCTGTTATTGGAGATTTATATAAAACAAATGTATTTAAATTGTGTAAGTGGTTGGATAGTGATTATTCCTTAAAATCTAGAGCAGGCTATTCATTACCAATTCAAGGAAAATTAATTGGAGATAAAATCTACAACAAATCTCCAAGCGCAGAACTTGGTCCAAATCAACTAGATACGGATTCATTACCACCTTACTCAGAATTGGATGTTCTCTTAAAAAGTATTATTGAGGAAAAGCAAGATATAAAAGAACTTTTAGATAATGGTCACAGAAAAGATTTACTATTTAGAGTATTTCAACTTATCAAAAAAGCTGAATTCAAAAGAAAACAAGCTCCACCTATTCTCAAATTAAGTAGTCAGTCCTTAGGAAATGACTGGAGAATTCCTATCGCCATTTCAAATAACTGAATAAATCATTGTATTTGCGATTCTTTAAAAGATTTCAAAGGCCTTGATAATGATTTAATGTTGATACCTTCCCTTAAAGATAAAATAATTCCCGCAGCTTCCAAATAATTCTCTACTTCTATAACATTCGAATAATTTAAATCCTTGTTACTTATTTTTAAGGTACCATTATTTTTAACAGAAATTACTCTTAGACCTCTCTCGATGCAAGCTAAGACTGCTTCACCTCCAAAGGCGCCACTTGGAACAACAATTGATTCTATATCCTGAGGGTATAGAGAAATGTTTTTACTCGATTTTGATAATTCAATCAATTCTGGAGCTTTATTAAGTCCAATTAAGACTGAAGGTAAAAAAGTATAACCTATCTCTTCAGCGGCTGCACGAGGATCTAAATCATCTTTTAAATCAATTGGCATTAGTGCAGGAGCATGAGCACATGGTACTCTTAAAAATTTACTAATGATATGACTAATAACTGCCTCTGCTCCAGCAATACTATCTACCCCTTTACCTTCTCTATATAATTCTATTTGTTCAATATTTCCTTCATCTGGAAATTTTGTAACAATCGCAATTGCACTTATACCCTTTTTTAATAACTTTTGTCCTGCCTCTATTAAAGTTGATGGATTCTCAATATAACCACCACTAATACCTGATGTTTGGTTATTAGTCACTACACCTATTGGTTCATCTGTAATAACATATGAATCTATGTTTATTCCAAGCGAAGCTATACAAGCGTCAGCTACCTGTAGATGTCTTACTAATAATTCTTCTTGAATACCTGAATCAAATATAATTCCTAATTTCTGTTGATTTACTTTTCGTAATCCTATTTCTCCTTTAGCAAATCTATCTAGATTGTAGCCTTCAACATAATAAATTCTTTCATCAGTATCTGCAAGTGAACCACCATTCATAACATTTGGATGGGTAACCAAACAGCCTGAGGCTGATGCTAATAATTTCGCTACAGGTATTGCATCACCAGCGAATCCTCCTATCTCACAACCTATTCCTGTTGGCACTATGAATATAGTTGGTGAGTGTCTCATTACTTAATGCCCAATATTAAAGGTGGTTTTTAATTCAGAAATAATGCATTTATCATCAATATTTTTTTGTGATGATTGTTATCAAAATAATGGACTTTATTTATTGACCATCTTACTACTTCTAAATCACGAGGGAAATTGCTTACAATAAATTTTCTCATGTTTCTAACATCACTATCGTCATTCCAAGGTATTTCAATTTCTACATTATTTAATTTCATGGAATTTGTAGAGGAACTTGTACTATACTGTCGAGCCTCCAACAACTTCTAATATTTCTTGGGTTATTGCAGCTTGCCTAGCTTTATTGTAGGTTAAATTTAAAGTCCCAGCTAATTCTTTAGCATTATCACTAGCATTATTCATAGCAGTCATTCTACATGCTAATTCCGAAGCAGCTGATTCCTGTAATGCTCTGAGAACTTGATTCTGAAGATAAAGTGGTAGTAGGGAATCTAATAATTGATCAGGACTTTGCTCGAATACAATGTCTGATGGTAATTTACCAGTATCTGATTTTTCAAGATTTGACTTCTCAACTCTTAGTTGACTATCTTTCGTAGTTAATCTAAAAATTTCATCATTCTCTTCAGCGATCCCTTGAGGATCTAAAGGTAATAATGTTTGGACAACAGGAGCACAACTAACTAAAGTTATAAATTTTGTATAGATAATTTCGACTCTATCAGAATTTTCAGATAAAAATTCAGCTAAAACATCTTTAGTAATCCCTTCAGAATCTTTGGCTGTAGGCACCTGTTCTAATTCTTTAAAAGTACTTTTTATTGAATACCTATCTTTTCTATTTTGAAAATAACTAATTGCCTTTTTTCCAACCAAAATTAACCTAGGAGCAAATCCTTGTTTCAGTAATTCCGCATATCTAGCCTCTACTTTTTTAATAACATTAGTATTATATCCTCCACATAAACCCCTATCAGCGGTAATACAAACTAAGGATATATTTTTAATATCTCTTTTAGAAAGAAGGGGTGATGTAGACGTCTCAAATTGCATTCTTGTTTGAATATTTTGTAATACTCGAGCAAGTTTGTCTGCAAAAGGACGACTTTTAAGAACTTGATCTTGAGCTCTTCTAACTTTTGCAGCAGCAACTAATCTCATTGCCTCCGTTATTTTTCTTGTGTTTTTAACAGAGACAATTCTGTCTCGTATCTCTTTAAGATTTGCCATAGTACTCTTTAAATTTTGGCAAGCATTGTTGATTTGACTTCATTTATTACTTCTTTCAAAGTATTCTCTAAGCCATCATTTAATTTTTTCTCTCTAAGAATTTCTTCAATAAAATCAGTTTTATTCAACTTAAGGTAATCTCTTAATTCAGTAGCAAAATTAGTGACCTCTTCAACTGGCACTTCATCAATAAGACCTTTTACTCCTGCATAAACTACCGCTACTTGTTCAGCAAGATTAAGTGGGGAAAACTGTGGCTGTTTAAGTAGTTCCCTTAACCTTTTTCCTCTCTCAAGCTGTTGCTGAGTGGCTTCATCTAAATCTGAAGCAAATTGTGAGAATGCGGCTAATTCATCAAATTGCGCTAACTCTAACTTAAGTGTTCCGGCTATTTTCTTAATAGCTTTTGTTTGAGCTGCGCCACCAACTCTACTCACTGAAATACCTACATTAATAGCAGGTCGTAAACCTGAATTAAATAAATCAGCACTTAGGAAAATTTGCCCATCTGTGATTGAAATGACGTTTGTAGGAATATAAGCGGATACATCTCCAGCTTGAGTTTCAATAATTGGCAAAGCAGTCATAGACCCTCCACCCATATCATCAGATAGTTTAGCTGCTCTTTCTAATAATCTACTATGGAGATAAAACACATCCCCAGGGTAAGCTTCTCTTCCAGGCGGTCTTCTTAAAAGAAGTGACATTTGCCTA
>CEUK01061080.1_pt1 | contig 10210 bp, 8 predicted proteins | sample 356451 | NCBI WGS metagenome assembly CEUK01 (sample SAMEA2622843, study PRJEB7988) | marine metagenome | isolation source: saline water (ENVO:00002010), including
TCGCTCTAAAAGTTTGTGGAACCATTCATCAGTGAGCCGAAAGCTACTCAGTGAAGCAAATGTTAGCATGTCTTGTGAGAGTTTATGTTCTCTGAAATCGGGTATACTAAATCTACTTTCAATCAATTCACTGATCGTTAGTCTGCAAAGAAATAGGTGTTCCTCGACAGACCGGTCGTTACTATATTCGACAAGCATTTCTTCTTCGATTTTGAATCTATTCTGACGAAGCGAATGTAGATTATTATTCATTCTTGATTCTAGTTTATTTTCTTTTAGGTACTGATAAAGTTCTTGAAAACCATCCTGTATGACTTTAGTTAATTCAAGAGATCGTTTCGCTGTGTCAACTTCTCGTTTCACCCAACTTAAATCTGAATAATTTCGATTCCAAAAGTCCCATACCATTCGATTGGTGTAGCTATGGAAGTCCCACAGTGATTTAATATTGTAAACTTCAAAGCTTCCAAAACCTGCATATTGTCCAGCGTAAAGCAGTTTGACTAGATTGTATTCATAATGGGTATAGTCGTTTAAGATATTACTGACACTGGCTAATTCCTCTTCAGTTTGTGAATTTAATAAATGCTCTAGTAGATAAGCTTGTCTGGCAATAATGTCAGAACCAGGTGAGTAGAGAGGGTCAATAAAGCCCATTGAATCACCGAGCATTACCCAACGATTAGTACTACAGAAATTTTCTCTGCGAAAACTTAATTTGGGATGAGACTGAAAGTCCACTTGCTCACCATTCTCCAAAAGTTGTTCAATTAAAGGTTCAGATCGCAGAAAATCCAAGAATTGGTCCTTTTGGTTGATGAGTTTTCCCACTACATTTTTGTCATACACGAGTCCGAAACTGACAAGTCCACGATCGATTGGTATAACCCATATCCAGTATCCTTCTCCCATGATGTGATTAGTAGACAGATATCTGCTAGTGTGTCCGACTCTAGCGCGCCAAACCTCGTCCCCCATGCTGTCGATATCTGCTACATTCTTGAATCTTCCCCATGCGGCGGCGGTATGCATATCAGTATCATCATTAGCGGGGTTCAAATCATCAAAAATTGGAGCTGCCTTGAGGCCCCTACCCGAAGCGTTCATTATCCAATCACAAGATACCTTTATATTTTGCGAGTCTTTGTCGTAACGAAGCTCATGAGCAATGGAATTTTCGTTGATATTGACTTCAGTTACTTCTGCGCCGGTGATAACTTCGATTCCTAGTTCACGATTTAATTCCCACAAATCTTCGTCAAGTCTGGCCCTATCCAATTGATAAGTGGGGAAAATCGGCAATATATTCGAACCAATTTCACTACATGATGTTAGATCGAAGGGTTTTGAAGGGTCCCGGAAGAAAAATCTCAATCCATTTTTGGGAAGATGATTCAAGTAACAATAGGTTGAAAGCCCCAACTCTCGTATCATGAATAATCCGGTTACTCCTACTGTAGATTCGCCGGGGTTGTGGTGTGCTTTCGTTTTCTTTTCTAAGACTAGTATTTTGAAATCAGGATTTTTCTTTTGAAGATAGCGTGCGATCAAATTAGAGGCCAGCCCACCGCCTAAAAATATTATATTGTAATGAGAGTTGGTTGAATTCATCATGCCTCTAAATATCAACTTTATACATTTTACACTTGAATTATATAGGAATGGCAAAGAGTCTAATTACTTAAGATAATTTAGATCCAATTTAGAACAAATTAAAAACCTGTTGAATTTTGAAACTGAAGACATCAAATGGATGATATAAATATCTCGAATGAGATGGTAATCGGTTTAGATCCTCAGGCCACTTGAAACAATAATGAAAGTATTTCGTAACAAAAAAGTGACTCCTTAAATTTTTGTAGGTATCGTATGTTGAAATCACTCATTGTGTTGATCATTTTTTCTTTCTCCATTTCTTACAATTTGCAAGCAATGGATTTCTACGAAGGATTGCAAGGAGATTCTGGGAATAATAAAGAAGCTCAATCATCGATTATTTATTACCCGATGCCTAAAGTGGGTCGTCAAAATGATGGGTGGAGTTGCGGTATTAACAGCGGGACTAAGTTTTTGAGATATCACGGAATGGCGACTGACTACAGTGAACTCAAAGCTATTCGAAAGCGCGAAATGACTTCTACTGGAATAAAAATACCTAAGTTTCTACAAGTCTTAGATAATGCAAATCCGGTGGGGTTGGCCTTAAATAATATTCATAGATTAGGTACACCACCTCGAGTGCTTCGTAGCTTGATAAATTGGCAATTTATTCGGTTTAAGTCTAAAAAAAGAGTAGATATTTACTGGGATCAAACCATTACAGATTTAAGAAAACATTTAAAAACAGGTCCGGTAATAATTTTGATTGAGCCCCGCGAGCCTTATCTTCATTGGATCGTGGTGAATGGTTACGATAGCTCTAAAAACACGTTTCGCATCAGTGAAACCAGCGATAAAGATTACCATTACACAGAATCTCTATTAAAGAAAAAATGGTTAAAATGGGACGGCATGCTCGATTGGTTACCGGGGGTAGGACTTAAAGAAGGTGTTATTATTACTCTGAGGTGAAGTACTACAGTCTATAAATGGTTTATATTAATTAGTTAAGTACATATAGGTACGTGTGGGGAGATATTAGATGAAAATTATTGGTATTACGAAGAAAGTTTTATTATTGACTGCGGTTCTATCTATTCCTGTAGGTGCATCTGGTGAACTTGGGTTTGAAGGTTTAGCAGAGCCAACTCCACCGCCACTGGTTCAAAAATTTACAGGTTTGAAGGAAATTTCGATTGGTATCGACAATGCTAACAAAGAGTTTTCTGCTAATCATTTGATTGCTAAATTGAATCAGTTGAGTAAAGACCAGAGAAAATTCTTTTCTAAGTATAAGAGCGGAGCTTTGAATTCAACAAAGGATATTGCAGGATTTAAAATTGACTTAGCATTACTTGAGTATAAAACCAACGATACTCTGGCAAAAGTCGATGCGTATCTTAAGTCCCAAAAGTATGACTCTCAGAGTTCACAAGAGCTGAGTAGTTTTGATAAAGCACTTGAGAATGAGGAAAAAATGCGAATAAAGATTGAAACTTTGATTTCGGAAATGAAGTTTAAACAGGATAAAAAATACTACAAGCATCGCTTGATGTATCACATTAAACTTGGTAAATAATTTTTGTTCTCAATAGAAAAACCCCGCTCATTTTAATATGAAAGTGGCGGGGTTTCATCTATTTATCTAAATTGATAAGGCCCGGCTACTGGTCCCCAAACTTGATTATCGCTAGCATCGTAGCCACGGTCCCATGCGTCAAATCCATTTTCATAAACGGTAACCGTCGAAGTTGCTCGCACAGCACCTCCAAACTTGGTAGGACACCCACCATTTATTGTACTGCCATGATAGACATTATCAAACTTATCTAGCTTCACAGCACATTGAATATCAATCAGAGACTCTGATGGTATTATAGGAAGACGAGTATTATTTTTCTGACAGGTTCCAGTCCAGGATTCCTGGTTACTAATCTTGAAGATCGTTGATAGTACTGAGTCACCTCCAGCTGTATTGAGACGATAGACTCTTTGACGATATGGAGTATTTGAATATTCTACTGCAGTTTGTTCCACATAAATGTATCTACCGTCGTTATCAACTACAATTGGGCAGCTATCTACTTTTACTAAAACATAACTGGGGTCTTTTGCCTGTTTAGTATTTTCGTAAGAACCACTTAATCTATTGGCGACTTCAATAGCATTTGCATCGAATGATTCTTGGGCTATGGAAGAACATTGCGTGGCTAATAGGATCGCCGTAAAAATTAATAATTTATTGTACATAATGAATTCCTGTAGGTTGATTAAAAATTTATTTGATGTAACTCTTTGTTTAGCGTTTACAGCCTAATTTTTTGGCTAATTTTTTGACATTGCGTTTTTCGTCACGAATATATCGCTTAGCGGATTTTCCAGTTTTCGCTACTATGTAATCTTCGAGTTCATAAAAATAGTTCCGAAATTCCGATTTGTCGCTCATGAATTTCTTTGAGATATTATCCAAACTGATGTAGCTAAGTTCAAATTGGTCAAAGTCATAAATTATCCAACAAGTTTTCTTGTCAGACTCAAGATATGTATCAAGATTCATTTTGCCATGGTCCCTAAGAAAAATTAAAACTTCTTTGTGTGGGTCTATTTCTTCCGGACTCGAGGGGTTTCTACCCAAAGGTGACTTTATGTAAAATTGATCAAAAGTAAGCTTCTTCCTAATTTGTTTTTCAAATCGTACTTGCCTAGAATCTTCCAAATTTATTTCTAAAGATTGATGGCTAGGACTGCTCACAGCGTGCATTTGCATGATCATAATAAACTTGCATAGAATGGTGCCTACAAACATCTTCATATTTACCCCTTTGACTATTTATTAAGGGAAAAAAAGAAATTTGAGTACCTTGCGTGCTATCGGTTTTTAAAGTTTCAAATGTTTTTACTGATAATTTTGAAGTAGGTAATTCTATCGATTAGCATCGTAAAATTTCATCATCCTGATTATCCAATCATTAAATCGGCTAACTTTTGTAAGATATCCTGGATCACTCATGCCACAACGTCCAACTGGTGACCATGAAACCAGTCCCACAACATATGATTTATGATCTTTTTCGAAAACTACTGGTCCACCGCTATCACCAATGCATGTTTGCGCACCCTTTTTAACTTCTCGCGTGCATAGCATTGAAGAGTCCGGACGAGGGTCTCTCCAAGAACAAGATTTAGCCTGGTCTACAATTAGTTGAATCTCTTGAATAAACGTTGGGAGTCCGGGTTTATAGTTCGTATGATAAGGTTCATGTTTGTCTTTGGTAGCACCGAAGCCTTGTACAGTCACGACTTTATTAAAATAAGGTAAGTAGGGTTCTGGTAGTCGAGCTGGCTTGTTTGCTGAGGGTTTAAGAAGAACCAACATGGCGATATCATTGTGTGGTACCCCTGGGACCCCTCGATATTCAAAATTTGGATGAATTCTGATTCGTTTTAGCGAATGTTTTGTTCCGTTTTTAGCTCGAGAGTTAGTCATGCCTACACGAACATAATAGTTTTTAATTTTATTTCCTGAGAACCATCTCTCGTTACCGAAGCAGTGAGCTGCTGTCAATACATAGTAGGTATCAATTAGAACTCCACCACAAATTGGATGACGTTCTGAAAAGTCCTTAGAGAACAGAGAGGTAAAGAACGGCCAGTGTTTACTAGCTTTGTCACCTCGTGTAATTGCCAAATCTTTAAATTTCCTCTCAGGGAGGTCAATGATAGGATTTGTTTCAAATTCTTCAAAAGATAACTTGGAAGAAGTGGCATACATGGAATAACTAATATAAAAATAAAAAATTAACTTTATTAGAATATGCATGCAAGTAGTATACGTAAAAGATCGTTTGTAGTTACACTCAGTACGTGGAGTATTTATTTACTTTTTATTTTTTGTGATGAATGGCGTTATTCGAACCAGTTGACCATTGACTGCATCAGTAATGAAATACAAAAACCCGTCAGGACCTGAAATTACATCCCTGATTCTTCCATAGTTTTTTAAGAGAACCTCCTGCTCAATAACTCTGTTGTCCTTGAGTACCAACCTTCTAATGTGACTACCTCTCAAAGCGCCTATAAATAGGTTGTCTTTCCAGTTGAGAAACTTTTCGCCTGTGTAAAAAGTCATTCCACAAGGCGCAATTGACGGAACCCAGTATACAACAGGTTGCTCCATACCTTGAGCGCTAGTTTTATCAGATATTATTGCACCACTGTAATCAATACCATATGTAATAGCAGGCCAACCATAATTGGCTCCAGGTTTGTCTAATATATTGAGTTCATCGCCGCCTCTGGGCCCGTGTTCATGCATCCACATAGTGTTATTTGAGCTTCTCCAGGCTATTCCTTGACCATTACGATGTCCGTAGGAATAAATTTCGGGCTTGTGAGTTTTATGATTCACGAAAGGATTATCGGCTGGGATACTGCCATCCTCATTGATACGAAGAACGGTACCCATGTGATTATCAGGATTTTGTGATTCATCCATCTGATGATAGCGATCTCCGACAGTTATAAAAAGGGTTCCATCTGCTGCAAAATCCATCCGAGAGCCGTAATGATGCGACCCCTTAGTCTTTGGTTCTACTGTGAAAATTTTATCTAGATGAATTAGTTTATAGCCTTGCAGTTTAGCTCGAACAACTTCTGTTCCTTTACCGCCTTTACCAAACCCTGAATAGGAAAGAAAAATTGTTTTGTTTAGGGCATAATTTGGATGTACTAAGATATCCAATAATCCGCCTTGTCCGTCGCTATCAATGTTTGCAGGTAGACCTTTGATTGGTTTAGAATCCAGTTGTCCATTTCGTACAATTCTTAATCTTTTAGATTTTTTCTCGGTGACCAAGATTTCACCCGATGGCAGAAAATCTACAGCCCAAGGATATTCGAGTTTGTTGGTTATGATTTCAGTTCTAAAATTATGTTGGTTCGACTCATGCATTTCAGCACTTGCAAAGGAACTTAAACTAATCAAACAGAAAATGAATGAATTTATCGTCAATTTATAAACCATATAGAGACCTTTGTCTTACCAAACGAAGAGATTCCTTAAATTCTATCGTTAGTGTTCAATAAATAAATTTTATCTTATATGATATGTTGATAAAAATTTATTTATATCATGGCGTAGTCCTTCTTATTTACACTCGTTTCGTTATTAGAGCCCCAATCTTAAATCTGTTTTGGTTTCGATCCGAATGCTCTGTATTGTGAATCAAATTACTCCATGGAGAATACCATCAAAGCAGTTTTGTTAATATCTGCTATTCTAGGTTTTTTCCACCATTCGTTTTCGGTCTACTCGAAGACTCTTCATGCTACATGAACAACTTATTACGTTGCAGATAGTAACGAAACGAAAGTACTTAATTCAACTAGTTTAGTCCATCAGTATTATTGACACTTTGGTGGGTACATAATAATTTTGACGGCTTCTTAGATGATATTTGTGGAAATCAGATTCACCCAATTCATTGGTATTACTAAAGCGGCAGCGATAACTAATGTGTTAGCATGTAGCAATCAATTTATCGAGATCGCTTCCAGAAATCTTTCCAATTAATGGATATAAAAGGAAATCATGAGCCAGTTGATAGTAAGAAGTGCTTTTGAACCCAGCAAAATATTAAAAGTGCTCGAAAGAACAAGTAAAAAAGAGTCTTTCGGTAAATTGAGTGTAGCTTATAACTTGTTTCATAATCGTGACGAATGGTTACCGGCGCCAAAGAGAATCGAGGTTCTTAAAAAGGCCTCAATAATGATTCGTGAGCGGAGGGAACTACTTGCGCTTCAAGCAGCTGAAGAGGGTGGAAAGCCATTGGCAGATAGTCTTGTGGAGATAGACCGTGCCGTAAATGGCATCGAGGTAGCTGTACAAGAGATTGCTCAATTAAAGGGTCAAGAAATCAAAATGGGTATAACAACCAGTAGCGCGGATAGAATGGCTTTCACTCGTTGTTATCCTCGCGGCGTTGTACTTGCTATCAGTGCTTTCAATCACCCATTTAATTTAATAGTGCACCAAGTGATTCCAGCAGTTGCTATTGGGGCACCTGTACTTGTAAAACCTGCTAGCTCCACTCCGTTGTCATGTATGTCATTGGTGGATATTTTGTACGAAGCTGGCCTGCCTCCAGAATGGTGTCAGGTGTTGTTGTGTGAAGCATCCATTGCTCAAGAAATTGTAAGTGATTCTCGAATTTCTTTTTTGAGTTTTATTGGATCTGCCGAGGTCGGTTTTGAATTAAAGAAATTGTTACCCGACGGAGCTCATTGCGTGCTTGAGCATGGAGGCGTTGCTCCATGTATTCTCGATACTTCAGCGGATTTCAAATTAGCAATACCCAAAATAGTAAAGGGTAGTTTTTATCATGCGGGACAAGTATGTGTTTCTGTTCAAAGACTATACGTTCATAGAACTCAAATAGATGCATTCTTGAAGGACTTTATACCGCAAGTTGAAAAACTTAAAGTAGGTGACCCAACGCAAAATGATATAGAGGTTGGTCCACTAATAAACTCCGATGAAATTCTACGAGTAGATCAATGGGTTAAAAATGCGATAGAAAGTGGAGCTCAACTTCTATGTGGTGGTAGCCCTATAGGCGTAACCACTTATAAACCGACTGTTTTGCTCAACCCATCTGATGTAGCGCTGGTCAGCACAGATGAAGTATTTGGACCTGTTCTCGCTATTTATGAATATAGTGATCTTGAGGAAGCTTTCGCAAGAGCTAATAATGTTCCTTATTGCTTTCAAGCCAGTATGTTCACTAAAGATCTAGAAATTGCACTTGAAGCTACAGCTAGTTTAAAGGCCCAAACCGTATTAATTAATGATCACACAGCATTTAGAGTTGATTGGATGCCTTTTGGAGGGAGTCAAAAAAGTGGCTACGGAACCGGAGGCATTGGACCCTCAATGAGAGATATGAGCTTCGAAAAAATGATGGTTTTTCATGCAAATAAAATTGGATATCAATAGGATTTAATTGAGAATCTATCTAACTAGTTCACATCCTGCTCCAATAGAATCTCCTCCAAAGCATCAGCGTGATGTGCCATCTCAAGTATTGCTATGGACAATCTTGCCAAGCTTGTTTCTTCAATTTCATCAATTGTATACTTTAAGCACACAGTTTGATCGTCTTCCATTACAACTCCGGAGTAATGGATTCCAAAAGCATACCTTAAGATTTCCGATAGATCTTCATTACTTTTAATTTTTCCAATTCTTGATAATAATAGCATGCTTGTATTGCCTGAATTTAATAAAAAAGGATCATCGGGAACTTTTATTGTTCCAATGGTAATTACTTGCTGTCTATTGTTATTATCACCAACGCGTAAGGCAAGCAGAATCTTATCTCCTATCGTTCTAAAATGAGCGATTCTATCGCTAAATTCATGTAGAAATTGTTTGATTAAATTATCAAGATAAGTATTGCCACTTTGAATAAATTCCATTTTATTTTTCTCAAATTTTTTAGTTCTAGAATAGTTTATATGAAAATTATTTTTTAGATATTTGGTTAATTCAAGGTTTAAAATGACATTCGCACTTGCATGTATCTTGAAAATAATAACAATATTCTGAGATCAGAATTGAGTCATGATATGAGATGGTTCCTACAACTATTACCAATAACAATATAATAGTTATTTTATACAGTATCTGTTGGAAATGTAGATTTCCCATCAAGTCGAAAAAGACGTTGCTATTTTCTTGCATTATTACATTTTAACTTGTTTCACCAGCGTGGGTAAAACTATTGACGATTTATCTTCTTAAATTGACCTTAAAAGTCCTGAATCAAAAAGATCTATTAGCCTCTTCGTTAAACCGTTCAACGATTTATTAGAAACATCGGTAGTATAGGCTGAGTAAACTGTATATATAAAAATCCCTAATATTTTAGACTGATTCTATTGATAGCGGGCTAATTACATTCAAATTAATGTGATCATACTAAATGGCTGTAAAATATTTCTGTATGAGTCCAAATACAAAAGGAAGTTGGGTAGGTATTCAAAGAAATCCAAACTAGTTGCAAATTCAAAACGTTCGAATTTCTATAAAGAGCCCTATCAAAATTAAGATTATTAGGAATATTTAAGAACGGCTGTTGATTGCGAATCCCAGTTGTTTTTCATCATAGGTAAACGTCGATCTTGGGATTTTGGAAGCTTACTTTAAACGATTTGTATCGATATATCTTTCATCAAATTTTTGATCCGCGGTAGAGTATCTTGGAGGAGCAGGGTCAATGTACAAACGGGAACAGAAGCGAGATGCTTTCCATAAATGATAATCTAAGTCACTTAATCTACCTCTTAGATCTTTTATTTTATTACTTACTTCTGCTGGTATCTCTGGATAGTGTTTGATGTAGGGAGTGTAGTTATAAGTCGTTTCAATAGTTTTTAATTTTTCTGCCTCATTAGCACTCTCATTGGCTAGTCGAGCTAAGTTGTTTAATGCCATTCGACAATCCCTTATCAACTCTCTTGGAATTTGTATTTTTAATGTACCTTGCAACGGATAAGGTGAGCTTGAAGAAAAATCAGTTTTATGACCAGTGAAATAAGCTTTTCGTAGATG
>CEUK01160426.1_pt1 | contig 10198 bp, 5 predicted proteins | sample 356451 | NCBI WGS metagenome assembly CEUK01 (sample SAMEA2622843, study PRJEB7988) | marine metagenome | isolation source: saline water (ENVO:00002010), including
TGAGTTATATAAAACATCAACAAAATAACTATATGAGCCTGTTCCACCTGATGCATTAATAGTAATTTCTCCATCAGATCCTCCGTAACAACTTACATTAGAAACTGGACTGACACTTGATATAGTTAATTCATCAGGCTGAATAATTTCAAAGGGTTGAGGTGTGGATTCACAATTATTTGCATCAAAAATTTGGATTGTTTGTATCCCTGCGGGTAAATTTGTTATAAGATTATTTGCTGGTACAGGTAATATGGTTGGATCTGGTACAAGGCTATAGCTATAGGGTGTTGTTCCTCCAGAAGCATTAATATTTAAAACAGCATCAGAAGCGCCAAAACAACTAACCTCCGAGCCATTATAGTTAGAAGTAATTGTCGTTGAAACAATATTTACTTCTTGAGGTTGGGTTAACGAATATGTTTCGCTAAAAATACAGTTATTATCATCAAATATGGTTATTTCATAATCATCGGCAGAAAGATTTGAGAATACGCCTGACCCCTGCATTGTTAAGCCGCCATCAATTGAATATTCATATCCTCCAACGCCATTTATTCCTTGAGCGCTTATTACACCGTCATTAAAACCATTACAAGAAATGGGGGATGTGGTGGTTATAAAGTCAAAAGATACAGCTGGCGGTGCATTTAAAACTAAATCTATAGTTGAAGATTCACACATGTTACTATCCATTGCAACTACTGAATAAATACCCTGTCCCAAACTATTAATATCTAATGTTGTTGATGAGGAATAAGGAAAGGTGAGGCCGCCGTTTATGCTATAAAGATATTCTCCCTCGGACCCGCCTGTTGTATTAACTTGAATAATTCCATCAGAAGCGTTTTGACAGCTTACGGCAAATGTTGTGTAATCTGAGGCTATATTAGCAGTTAACGTTAGGTCTAAAGGATTGGGCACAGACCCATTTAACTGAACAGAACACCCATTCTCATCTTCTAAAGTAACTAAAGGATTTCCAAAACATACATTGGAAATTATATTGTTATTTCCATTATTATTTCCATCAACTGTATAAATGTAAGGAGATGTGCCACCAGAAGCTTGGATATTAAGAATCGCATCACATCCTGAGTTACATGTTGGGGGCTGAACTATACTTATTATATCTATTTCTAATTCTTGTGGTGCTAAAATTTCTATCTCTTCGGGCAAAGAAACACACCCTTGTGGGTCTATTGCTATAATTGTGTAAGTATTAGCCTCTAAACCAACAATAGGGTTTGGCGTATTAATAAGCACCGGATTTGTTAGTGATGAATATTGATATGTAAATAAACTTGGATCAGCACCGGTTACAGTTAAATTAATTTCGCCATCAGATGAATTATGACAACTAATATCTGAACCATTGTAATCAGAAACAATTTGAGGGCTAACCGCAAAAGTATCGGCTGCGGCTATTGAAGTCTGTAATTGTTCATAAACATAGTCAGGTGCCATAGCAGCATCACGGGCCCAAATATCATAATTTCCTGGCGCCAAATCTGTATAAATTAGATCCGTAGACCAAGGGCCTGCCAACCCATTTATTGAAAATTCAGTTGTAGTTGGTGCCGCTAAATTGGGGAATATTTGAATTTGTCCGTCTGAACTACTAAAACAAGTGGGATTTGAAGATTGAACACTATCCATATAGCCTACAACAATCAGTGAGTAGTCTTCAGCCTCTCCATATTGATAATTGTTAGTCGCCCAATTTATCGCGTTAATCTCCCACAAAGCTGTAAAAGGACCAACCCTATTGTAAACTATTCTCATTTTAATTTGCCCGAAAGATGCTGTATTAGGAATGGTTACTGTTGTGCTTGCAATTGGAAAGTTGTTGTCATAATATGGTGAAGTATAAACTAGTTCGACAGGCTCAAATGACCCGCTAGCGTCATAGTCTATGTATACTTTCATAGATCTATTAGCATTAGAAACATTAGGTACTGATCCGCAAAACCCTCCTTCGACTTCTAAATTATATGTCCCATTTCTGACAACAGCTGTTAAGTACTCTGCTCCAGTAATATTTCCATCTCCATTATTAGTATTGCCTAACGAAAAATCGCTGTAGCCGGTACATGGTAATGTGTTTGTCCCAACGGGTGGGTTCATTATATCATTGGCGTCAAATGGTGTTGAACCAAAATATACTCTTGATATCACTTCAAAATTATTACTATTTGCTCCTTGAGAAAAAACTTCTATTCCGCAAAAAGAAACTAAAAAAAATAAAGAAAGTCTAAATACCATCTGATGTAGGAGCATTTATACAAAGTTAATTAAATATTAAACAAATGTATTTATTAATTTTATTAAAACACTAAAACCGCATAATTATGCGGTTTTAGTGTTGAGGTTTCGAGCGGATTCGAACCGCTGTAGATGGTTTTGCAGACCACTGCCTAGCCACTCGGCCACGAAACCAAAGGATGGCAAATCTAATACTTTTTTTAAAAATTTGCGCTTTTTGTTCGGTTGTCTTTTACAACAACCTCTCTAACATCTCCATTTATAGGTGGGTTTTTTTTTGCCACACTGACCTCAACAAAAGATATTTTAGGGTGTGTTTCCATAATTTTGTCGAGTATACGCGCTACTACATTTTCAAGTAATTTACTGGCTACCGACATCTCCTCCTTTACAATAGTGTTTATAGAAACGTAATCAACTGTATGTTGTAAATCATCACTTTTTGAGGATTTTTTAATATCATACTCAAGAACTACATTAACCTCGTAGTCTGATCCTATTTTGGTTTCCTCTGATAAACAGCCGTGATTAGCGTAAACCCTTATGCCTAATACTGAAATCAATGCCATATTATGATAGGGTGTCTATGGCTGTTTTTATTCTTCGGATAACCTCGTCTTTTCCTAGTAATGCAGAGATTGCAAACATAGAGGGACCCGATCCTAAGCCGGTTACGGAAAGTCGAAAGGCGGGCAAGACATTACCTAAGCTCCATTTATTCTTTTCAAGGTGAGATTTAAATTGAGTTTCTATGTGTTCTGCGCTAAAGTCCGACATAGAAGAAAATAAATCAATAACAGAGTTTAAAGCCTCAGGCGAATTTTCTTTCCATTTCTTGCGAATAGTTTTTTTATCATAATCAATTGGTAAATGAAAGAAAAACTGACTAGCCCCCCAAATATCCTTAATAAAAGTGGCACGCTCCTTCATCAATTCACAAATTTCAGCGAGATAACTAGGATCTATTGCTTTAGACTCATTTACAGATTCCGATAATAGTGCTGCTAAAATTGCACCATCTTTATCTCTCAAATATTGTTGATTAAACCATTTGGTTTTATCAAAATCAAACTTAGCGCCCGCTTTTCCAACCCTATCCAAAGAAAAGGTTTGTATTAATTCGTCCATACTAAAAATTTCTTGTGAAGTACCCGGATTCCAACCTAAAAAAGCTAACATATTTGTAAAGGCCTCAGGAAAATAACCCTCCTCACGATAGCCCAAAGAAAGCTCAGAGGTTTCAGGATTAGTCCATTGTGTAGGAAAAACTGGAAAGCCAAGCCTATCGCCATCACGCTTACTTAACTTACCGTTACCGTCAGGCTTTAATATTAAAGGTAAATGGGCAAATTTAGGACACTCCCATTCAAAAAAGCGATAAAGCAAAACATGTAGTGGCGCTGAAGGCAACCACTCCTCCCCTCTTATAACGTGTGTTATCCGCATCAAATGATCGTCTACAACATTGGCTAAATGATATGTGGGCATACCATCAGATTTAAATATAACCTTATCATCAAGGTTGGCGGTATTGACCACAACCCAACCTCTTATGATGTCTTTTATTTTAACCTCATCATTACGTGGCATTTTAACACGAATAACATATTTATCTCCTCGATCAATCCTTTCTTTCACCTCATCATCTGATAAAGTTAAAGAATTTTGCATGCTTTCCCTTACAACAGCATTATACTGTGGAGAAGGAACGCCAGCATTTCTCATACGCTCCCGCATTTGCTCTAATTCTTGGTGTGTGTCAAAGGCATAGTAAGCGTTTCCACTATCCAAAAGTAAATCGGCATACTGTTTGTAGATAGGCTTTCTTTCTGATTGGCGATAAGGACCTAAATCACCACCTTTTCCAAGCCCTTCGTCAACCTCTATTTTACACCATCTTAATGCGTCTAAAATATACTGTTCAGCGCCAGATACAAATCGTGTTTGATCGGTGTCCTCAAGGCGAAGTAAAAACTCTCCACCGTGTTTTTTAGCAAACAAGTAATTATATAAGGCTGTACGAATACCGCCAATATGTAAAGGCCCTGTTGGGCTGGGTGCAAAACGAACTCGAACTTTATTCATTGTATAAGTTTATTTGGGAGGCAAAGATACATTTTATTGAATATCGAGGGGCTTTCTTGGTGGAAGTAAAAATCATAACTTTGCAATATGAGTGAAAGAAGTGTGTTAATTGGAAAGCTGGAGGAATTCATCAGTAAATATTATAAGAATTTACTGCTAAAGGGAGTGATATATTTTGTTTCTGTATTTCTATTGTTCATCATCATATTTTCAATTGTTGAATATTTTGGTCAGTTTAATAGTTCTGTTAGAACAATTTTATTTTGGAGCTTTTCGATACTAAACGCTGCTGTATTTTGGAGATGGATAGCTATCCCTTTAAAAGGGTTGTACCGGCTGGGTAGTTCCCTAAGCCATTATGACGCTGCAAAAATTATCGGACAGCATTTTAGGGACATAGAAGATAAGTTGACAAACCTATTACAACTACAAGAATTATCTTCTCAAGAAAACGCACTTATTGAGGCGAGTATTGAGCAAAAAATAAAACTACTAAAACCTATTCCATTTTCTTCGGCTATAGACTTAAAAGCAAACACTGCCTATTTGAAATATGCTATTATCCCTGTGGGTATATTGTGTGTGTTATTTTTGAGCGGAAATAAAAAAGTGGTGGTAGACAGCTCAGCAAGAATATTATCTTACAACACTAACTTTGTTCCGCAAGCCCCATTTAACTTCATAGTTGATAACCCTAATTTAGAAGCTATTAAGGGCAATGACTTTTTACTAGAAATGCATTTTGCAGGAGCAGAAATACCAATGAAAAGTGCCATTATAGTTGGTGAAAATCGTTACGAAATGCGTCAAAATAGTACAGGGCATTTTTCATTCTTGTTTAAAAACATACAAGAATCACAAACATTTAGATTTGAAGCCAATAGTTATGGTTCAGAAATTTATACCCTTAACGTTATTCCGAAACCTATTGTAAATTACTTTTCTATAAAACTAGATTATCCGAAATACACCAATAGAAAAACTGAAAACCTAAAGAATGTCGGTAACCTACAAGTTCCACAAGGAACTAAAATAAAGTGGTCTATTGCTACCAAAGAATCTGAAAGAGTATATTTACGTTTCAAAAAAAGCGTGGAGTGTAAACGTGTAGAAAAAAATGAATTCGAATACGACAGGATATTTTTAAAAAACACCAACTATTCCATAGTTGCTCAAAACGACTTTTTGCTTGGAGACAGTATACTCTATGAAATTAATGTTATACCAGATGCGTATCCAAGTATTGAAGTTAAGGAAACGCTGGACAGCATCAACACTATGTGGCACTATTTTGAGGGTTATGCAGAAGACGATTATGGTATAGAAGAACTTATGTTTAAATACCGATTTTTAGACGATACTTCAAATTGGGTAAGTGACTTTGTGCAACTAACAAACAAATCTAACAAACAAGACTTTAGCTTTGCGGTAGACTTTAAAGATTTAGGGCTAAAATATGGTGTCGGTCTTGAATACTTTTTTGAGGTTTGGGATAATGATGGAATAAACGGAAGGAAATCCACAAAGTCTAGTCTTTTTAACTTCCAAGCGGCTAGTGTAGATGAACTAGAGGCAATGGCTGAAGAAGAAAATGCGCAACTAAAAAACAGCCTAGAAGAATCTAAAAAACTAGCTGAAGACATCCAAAAAGACCTGGAAGAACTACAAAGGCAATTGCTTAAAGACAAAGAATTAAGTTGGGAGGATAAACAAAAAACCAAAGAGTTACTAGAAAAGCAAAAAAATTTAAAAAAGAAAGTAAATGACATACAAAAGCAACAAAAACAAAATCAACTTGCTGAAAATGTATACCAAAAACCAAATGAAGAACTCCTGCGTAAGCAAGAAGAAATTCAACGCCTTTTTGACAGTATAATGAATGATGAGCTGCAAGAAATGATGCAAGAGCTCAAAGAAATGATGAACACCATTGATAAGGAAGAGCTTCAGAAAATGTTGGAGGATATGCAACAAAGTGATGAAGACTTAGAAAAAGAATTGGATAGAACCTTGGAGCTATTCAAACAAATGGAATTGGAGCAGAAACTAGAAAAAAGTATTGACGATTTACAGCAACTTGCTGAAAAGCAAAGGGAACTTGCCCAAGAAAGTAATAAAGGAAAACAAGATAAAGAAAGTTTAGCCAAAAAACAGGAAGAACTAAACAAAGAATTTGAGGCTCTACAAGATGATTTAGAAAAAACCAAAGAATTGAATGACCAGCTAGAATATAAGCAAGACATACCAGATACTAAATCTAATGAAGAAAAGATAAAAGAAGATATGCAGAAAAGTACTGAACAACTGCAAAAAAACATGAAAAAACAAGCTTCTAAAAATCAAAATAAAGCAGCGGATAAAATCGAGGAAATGAGTCAGTCCTTACAATCGGCTCTACAACAAGCTCAGTCAGACGCCGCTGCTGAAGATATGCAAACCCTAAGACAGATTCTAGAAAATTTAATACGATTATCCTTGGATCAAGAAAATATATTAAAATCAATCGTAAAAATTAACCTTAATAGTCCATTATATCTAGATTATCTACAACTACAAAACAAACTACAAGCTGACGCTCAAATTATCGAAGACAGTCTATTTGCTTTGAGTAAGCGTCAACCACAAATAGAATCGGTGGTAAATAGCGAAATCAACTCTATAAATAGTAGTATGGAAAAGGCATTGATCGAAATGGCTGAAAGACGCTCTTCTAGAGCTAGTGAACGACAACAATTTGCTATGACAGCCGCCAACAACCTGGCTCTGATATTATCAGAAGTTTTAGAACAAATGCAAAAAGATTTGGCAAACATGGACGACAAACCTGGCAGCAAAATGTGTAACAAAGGGAATAAATCAGGAGCACAAGGAATGAAAGAAATGAAGAAAATGCAACAGCAGATTCAAGAGCAAATGAAAAATATGATGCGAGGCAAAAAGGGTAAAAAGAGTAATAAAGGTAAATCCAGCAAAGGCATAGCGCAACTAGCGGCACAACAAGAAATGATACGTCAGAGAATGGGAGAAATAAGAGACGAATTGAGTGGTGATAAAAACGCAAAAGATAATATTGATAAGATGATGAAAAAAATGGAGGAAAATGAAGTCGACATCATCAATGACCAAATAACACGAGAAACATTACTCAGACAAGAAAGTATAATGAGCCGATTACTAGAGGCAGATAAAGCACAACGAGAACGAGACAAAGACAAGCAAAAACAATCTACTGAATGGATGGATAACTTATCAAAAAGGCTAATCAATCCTTTCGAAGATTATCAAAAAGAAAAGCAAAAACAGGAGGAGCTCTTACGCACAATACCACCTTCATTTACGCCTTTTTATAAAAACAAAGTAAAAGACTATTTCAAAGAAAATGGAGAGTAATATCTACTATCATAGTGAATGTGATTTTCAGCTAAAAGATGATGAGTCTATTACAATATGGCTTAAAGATGCTATTAGCACAGAAAACAAAGAGTTAGGAGAAATAAATTACATTTTCTGTGACGATCAATATCTTTTAAAGAAAAACATAAAGTATTTACAACACGATTCTTTAACAGATATAATTACATTCGATTATACAGAGGGTAACCGTCTGTTTGCAGATATTTTTATCAGCATAGAAAGAATAAAAGAAAATGCTATTACCTTTGCAGTGCCTTTTGAAACAGAGCTTAGGAGAGTAATAATACACGGAGCACTTCATCTGATGGGTTATAAAGACAAATCTGAAGAAGATGCCGAAATAATGAGAAGTAAAGAGAATTTTTACCTATCTAAAAAAGTTTAATACACTGATATACAGAATATTACAATGTTTTCAAAGACTTATGACGTCATAGTAGTTGGGGGAGGTCACTCGGGTTGTGAAGCAGCAGCATCAGCAGCCAATTTAGGCTCTTCTGTTTTGTTGGTAACTATGAATATGCAGACCATAGCACAAATGTCATGCAACCCTGCTATGGGGGGTGTTGCTAAAGGGCAAATAGTTAGAGAAATTGATGCCCTAGGGGGATACTCTGGTATTATCACAGACAAAACCATGATTCAGTTTAGAATGCTAAACCGATCAAAAGGACCTGCTATGTGGAGTCCTAGAGCACAAAGCGATAGGATGCGTTTTGCTGAGGAGTGGCGTTTAACCTTAGAGTCTATAGAAAATATTGACTTCTGGCAAGATATGGTTACAGATCTTATGGTTGAAAATGGGAGAGTTACTGGTGTAAAAACCGGGATGGAAGTAGAAATAAAAGCAAATTCGGTAATCTTAACTAACGGTACATTCCTCAATGGAACCATACACATTGGTGAAAAACAATTTGGTGGTGGCAGAACAGGAGAGAGAGCGGCAATTGGGCTAACAAGCTGCTTAAACTCGCTAGGCTTTGAAAGTGGCCGAATGAAAACAGGGACTCCACCAAGAGTTGATGGACGAACACTTGATTATAGTGAAATGGAAGAACAAGCAGGTGACGTCAATCCATCTAAATTCTCCTTTCTTGAAACACCAAAGCTTACGAAACAAAGAAGCTGTCACATAACCTACACAAACGAGAACGTACATGATGTCTTACGAAGTGGATTTGAAAGATCACCAATGTTTAATGGCAGAATACAAGGACTCGGGCCAAGATACTGCCCATCGATAGAAGATAAAATAGAACGGTTTTCTGAAAGAAATAGACATCAAATATTTGTTGAGCCAGAAGGTTGGAACACAATAGAGGTATATGTTAATGGATTTTCGACTTCCTTACCTGAAGACATACAACATCAAGCTATACAATTGATCCCTGGCTTTAGGAATGCTAAAATATTTAGGCCAGGATACGCTATAGAATACGACTATTTCCCTCCGACACAACTAAAAAGAAGCCTTGAAACAAAATTAGTAGAGGGCTTATACTTTGCCGGACAAATAAACGGCACAACAGGATACGAGGAGGCGGCCTGCCAAGGATTAATGGCTGGTATAAATGCACACAGACAATTGAAAGGGGAAGAGCCTATTATTTTAAGTCGATCTGAGGCATATATTGGCGTCTTAATCGACGATTTAGTTACAAAAGGCACTGACGAGCCCTACCGAATGTTTACCTCCAGAGCAGAATATAGGATATTGCTAAGACAAGATAATGCTGACATTAGGCTGACTCAAAAAGGCAGAGAAATAGGCTTGGTAAAAGATTTAAGAATTGCTAAACTTGAAGAAAAGTTAAAAAATACCGAAAAGGCATTAACATATTTTGAAAAAGAAAGCATAAGTCCAGAGGATATAAATGCCGTCTTGAAGAAAAACAACAGCAGCACAATAAAACAAAAAAATAAAATTAGTAAAATTTTAAGCAGACCACAAATTAAGTTTGGGGACTTATTAAATATAAACACAATTAAAGAAAAAACTAAAAACATAAGCCAAGAAGGGATAGAACAAGCTGAAATACAGATAAAATATAAAGGATACATAAGCAGAGAAAAAGAAAACGCGCTAAAGGTTAACAAGCTTGAGTCAATAAAAATACCCACAGGATTTGACTTTAAAAAAATAAACGCAATATCATCTGAGGCGAAAGAAAAACTTGACCATGTAAAGCCCGAGACGATTGGCCAAGCGGCAAGAATTAGTGGTGTATCACCGTCGGACATCAACATACTACTTGTATTTATGGGTAGATAAAGCTTTGTTGGCCACAAAAAAGCTAAAATGTTTCACGTGAAACAGGATCTTAAAAAATCCTCAAAAAAAAAGGCTCAAAAAGAAGAAAAATAACAATGTCTAATTTTAAGGCTGTTTAAGCGCGCCAAGCGCTCCGCTAGGCTTACAACCCTCCTGAGGCAA
>CEUK01140038.1_pt1 | contig 10194 bp, 6 predicted proteins | sample 356451 | NCBI WGS metagenome assembly CEUK01 (sample SAMEA2622843, study PRJEB7988) | marine metagenome | isolation source: saline water (ENVO:00002010), including
TATACCTAAAGGAATATCTGTAGAATTTCAATCTGAAAATGGAATTTTAGGAATGGGCCCATTTCCAATTGAAGGAACAGAAGATGCAGATCTTATTAACGCTGGAAAACAAACAATAACCTCTCTTCCTGGCGCAGTATTTTTTGATTCTTCAACCAGTTTTAGCATGATAAGAGGACAACATGTTCAGCTCACAGTTTTAGGAGCTATGGAGGTAAGTGAAAACGGAGATATAGCTAATTGGAAAATACCAGGAAAAATGGTTAAAGGAATGGGAGGAGCTATGGACCTTGTTGCTAGTGCTGATAACATTATCGTTGCCATGATGCATACTAACAAAAAAGGGGAAAGCAAACTGCTTTCCAATTGTTCGCTTCCACTAACTGGCGTTAATTGCGTAAAGAAAGTAGTTACTAATTTAGCCGTTATGGATATTCTTGATTCAGGCGGGTTTCGTTTAATTGAAAGGGCTCCGGGAGTTTCTGTTGAAGAAATTAAAAACGCAACGGCTGGGAAATTGATTGTTGAAGGTCATGTTCCTGAAATGTCAATTAGTTAATTGTTGCCATCAAAAAAAATATGGCTTAACAGTAAAAACGTTGTTTACTATCTAATTTTAATACAGTTATTTACATTATTTAATATTAAGCCTTGGAAGGGAGCCGAAACAAAAGACGCCCTAATTAATAATGATATAATATCTTATTATGCTTATTTACCTGCAACATTTATCCATAAAGACATAACTTTAAGTTTTACAGAGACAGATTCTGTTGACTATTGGGCCGAACGTAAATTTTGGCCAGAAACATCCCCAAATGGAGGAAAAGTTATAAAAACAACCATGGGAATGTCATTGTTATATTCTCCATTTTTCTTTTTAAGTCATTTATACGCTAGTTTTTCTAGCTCTTTTGATGCAAATGGTTTTTCAAAACCCTATGAAATTGGACTTGCATTTTCTTGTTTATTATATTTATTTATTGGTTTTTTCTTCTTAAGAAAGGCATTGTCAAAGTGTTTTTCTGACAACATTACCTCTTTTGTTTTGATATGTATTTTTTTAGGAACTAATCTTTTTTATTATTCGACAACAGAGCCATGTATGTCACATGCATACACCTTTTCTTTAACAGGTTTTTTTATTTATTATGTCCCAATATGGCTTAATAAATTCAATTTCAAATCTGCCTTGATTTTTGGTTTTATTTCGGGGCTTTTAGTTTTAATTAGGCCTACTAATGTTATAATTATTTGCATGATTTTAACATATGGAATTCATTCATTAAACGGAGCTAAAAACAGACTTAATTGGCTTTATAAACATAAAAAACTTTTGTTGGTTTCCATTGTAATAGGCTTTCTGGTTTTTACTCCTCAACTAGTTTATTGGAAGACTATTACAGGCGATTGGCTTTTTAACTCATATGTTGGTGAGCAATTTTATTTTAATAACCCTAAAATAATGGAGTTCTTGTTTAGCTATAGAAAAGGGTGGCTCCTTTATACTCCAATAATGGGATTATTTATATGGGGAATATATAGGTTGTTTCAAAGTAAAAACCCATGGGCTTTGTCTAGTTTATTTTCAGTCTTGGTTTGTGTTTTTGTCTTTTCTAGCTGGTGGTGCTGGTGGTATGGTGGAAGTTTTGGAATGAGGTGTATGATTGATTTTTATCCAATTTTTGCTTTTGGACTAGCTGCTTGTTTTAATGGTTTTAAAAATTATTTAATTTTTATAATACCGTTTGTATTTATTATACTGAATATTTATCAAACGCTTCAAAGAAGAAATTTGGTTATTCATTGGGATAGTATGACAAAAGAATCTTATTGGCATTTTTTCACAACACTTAAAATGAAAAATGAAGAAAACTGGCAAAAACAAACGGAATTATTGTCAAAACCTGATTACGATAAAGCAAAAAAAGGTGAAAAAGAATATGAATTTTCAGTTTTTAATTAAAGGAGGTTAAGTTGCTTATTTAAGTTTTCTTTGTATGCTTTTCCAATATGAATTTGTTTATTTGGAAGAACAACATAATTGTCTTCAATAGAGTTTATTTGATCTAACCTAACAATAAATGATCTTTGAATTCTAATAAATTCATTTGATGGAAGTTTTGATGCGATATCTTTCATGGTGCTAAGAATAGTATATTTATCTTGACCAGTATGAATTTGCATATAATTTCCTAATGCCTCAACCCAAATAATGTCTTTTAATCGAACTTGAATTAGTTTGGAATCAGTTTTGATAAAAATTGTTTCATCTTTTGATGAAACAATGGCATTATTTTCTGTTTGGTTTCTTAATTTAAGTTTTTCAATTGTTTTAAGAAACCTAGCGTTTGTAACAGGTTTTTTAATAAAGTCTGTAACGTCATACTCATAGGATTCTAAAGCAAATTCATCATGAGAAGTTATCATGACAACTTGTGGAGAGATACTTAAATTTCTTAACAAATCCATTCCTCCCATTTTAGGCATCTCAACATCTAAAAAAATAACATCAACAGACTCCTTTTTTAAATAACTAAACGCGTCAAGTGCATTTTCAAAAGTTGCCACACAAGTAATATTGTTAATTTCAGAAATCATGTCGCTTATTACAGTTTGACATAGTTTGTCATCATCAACAATTATACATTTAAGCATCAAAACGTTTTTAATAAGTTTATTTCGTTTACAAAAAGGGTTTCTAAAATAATTAATTCTTCATTTAAATCTAATGATTTTTTTTGTTCCATTTTTAAAATGTGATCGCTTAATTTGGACAACCCCATCGTTAATGAAGCACCTTTCATCTTATGTAACTGATTTTTAATCAAAGTTTTATCTTTACTTTTCAAAGCCTTTTTAAAAATACTGAGGTCTTTTTTTGTTGACTCTTCAAAAATGGTAATGTATTTTTCTTTTTTCTTAGGGTCGTTTTGAGTTAAATTATCAAATGCTATATTTAATTTTTTATCTGACTTAATTAAAAGCTCTTTTATCTTGTTTTTTATTTGTTTTGCTTGAAATGGCTTAGAAATACAATCATTCATGCCCGCAATCAAACATTTATCTAAAACATCATTTACAACATGAGCGGTCATTCCTAAAATCGGAGTTTTAACTAAGTTCAATTTATTTCTTATTTCTTTAGCAGTTTCTATTCCGTTTTTGACTGGCATTTCAAGATCCATTATTATAATTTCATATGCCTTATCATTAGCTAATAAATCTAAAGCCTCTTGCCCATTCTTTACCCAATCAACAAAAATATTTTTTTCTTTATTTTTCAATAATGAAGAATATAATTCTCCGTTTAATAAATCGTCTTCCACTAAAAGAATTTTAATTTTTTCAAGAGATAAATTTATATTTTCGTTTAATTTTTGGTCATTAGAGTCAAGGTTGTTAATTGGAATACTAAAAGAAAAAACACTTCCTTTCCCAACAGAAGATTCGACAGAAATTTCTCCGCCCATTATATCAATAATGTTTTTACATATTGAAAGACCAAGACCCGTTCCTCCATATTGTCTGGTTGTTGATTTATTTTCTTGAGTGTATGGATTAAAAATGGTTTTTAATTTATCGTTATTAATTCCGGAACCATTGTCTTTGACTTTAAAATCTATAAAGTTCTCAGATTTGCTTTTTCTTAGTTTTGCGTTAAGCAAAACCTCACCTCCTTTTGTAAATTTTATGGCGTTATCTAATAAGTTAACTAAAACTTGATGAATTCGAACAGGGTCACCATTTATTTCTTCAGGTGTGTAATCGTCAATTTCTTTAATTAATTTTACGTTGTTATGTATAGCTTTTGAATTTAAAGCTATAAAAAGATCGTCTATTAATCTTTTAATGGAAAAAGGTATTTTCTCTAATGTGATTTTTCTTTTTTCAAGCTTAGCTAAATCCAAAATATCATTAACTAAAAACAAAATGTTGTTAGCACTTGTTTTTATAGATGATAGGTGTTTTTGTTGAGGTTTGTTTAAAGGCGAATTTTCTAAAAGTTCAGCTGAGCCAACAACCGCAGATAAAGGAGTTCTTATTTCGTGAGAGGTATATGCCAAGAAATCATCTTTTTCTTTTTGAATCAATAATATTTTTTCATTAGATTCTTCTAGTTTTTTTACAACTAATGATTTTGTTCTAAAAGCATAAAATAAAAGACCAATAAACAAGAAAAGGATAATTATAACACCACCTAATAACAATAAAAACGTATTCTTAAAATTAAGGTCTTTTTTATCTAAAACTATTTGTTGTTCTTTAAGCTTAAGATCACTTTTTGTTTTCTCTTTTTCTAAGATTAACTCTTTTTCTTGATCAGCAAGTTCGATAGCAACCTTTAATTCCTCTTCTTCTTGAAGAATTTTAATAGTATTAAGTTGTTTTAAATAAAGCGCAGACTTTTTATAATTACCTTGATTTTCATAGAAAGAAGAAAGTTTAAGACACCCCACTTTAATTCCCGCTAAGTAAGAGTTTTCTTTTGCATTTTTTAGACCTTCTTCATAAAAGTTTTTTGCGTCATTGAATAACATTAACCTTTCTTTTATTTTTCCAGATTCATATAGTGTTTCGACCAAGGCTTGAACATTGTTTGTTTGACGATATAATTGAATGCTTTTTTGATAAAAATTTATAGCCAAATCATACTTTTCTAAATTTTGATATCGATGACCGATTATAGTAAAAAAACCAGCTTTAACATTGGGTATATTTATTATGTTTGTGTAAAAAATTGCTTTATCTAAAATTTCAAGATTATTTTCATTTGCTTTATTTTTTTTAATATCAAAAGAGGCAATAAAAGCAGAAGCAATTAAACAATTATCTACTATTTTTTCCCCTATTTTTTTACAATTATCAAATTGATGTTTTGCTGTTATAGCATCCCCAGAACTATAATAGACATTACCAATTAAAATATGGTTCAGAGCAATTTCTTTCCATTTTTTTATAGATACAAATTTTTCTTCAGCAATTTTAAATTGCTCTAAAGCTCGAGTTAGCTCTCCCATTTCTAAATATACTTTACCGATTATTTGATGAGCAAAAGAAATTTTAGCAATGTCATTACTTTGTAAAGACTTAGTTAAGTTTTCTTGAGCATAATAAAGTGATTTTTCAATGTCTTTTTTTAGGTACGCACTAGAAAGTTCAGCGTTTAGGGCTAAATTTTTATCTCCCAAAATAGAATTATAAATCAATGACAACTCCTGATTGCTAATGCCCCAGCTTAAATTAATATTTAAACAGCCAAAAAGTATGAAGATATTTCGTAAATGTCTTTTCATAATAATAAGAAAAAGCAATTAAAAATAACGAAAAAGAAATAAGGCTACTTAATTGTTTTTGTTTTAGCTATTTTATTCCTTTTCTTTTAAGACAACAGCAAATACAAAAAGGACAACAGCAGACGAACAAAAAACAACAATTAAAGACTCAATTAATTTTTTAAAAACCTTATCAATACCCAAACCTAACCCCCATATTTCTAGTATAGCTATTAGGGTTGTAACCAAAACAATTGCTATAAGAAAATAAGAACTAATTTTTTTAATTTTAGAATTCATAATTTAATTTATATATAAAATTAAAAACAACTAATTGTTACTCAAAAAAATTGATTATGATATTCAATTTAGGAATTTTCTTTATAAGTATATAAATATTAATTAAATTTAGTATAATGAATCTATATGAAGACTACATTAAACCCGATATTATTTTTTTTCTTATTTCCATTTAGCATTGCTTACTCGCAAAATGTAGTTCAACTTTTTGTAGAGGATTTTAACCAGCCCACTGTTTCATGGTTTTTAAATGACAGTGTCTCAGGACCAAATATTGGAACAAATAACTGGATTATTAATAATCAATACGATGGGTTTGGGTTGGCCCCTAACACTCCAAATCAAACAAATACATTTGGTGGGACAATTAGTAATGCTCCATTTAGTGGTTATGCTCATATTCATGACTCTACAATAGTTAATTCGGCATCTAATTCAAATTATAATGGAACAATTTCGTCAGATACTTATTTAGTTATGTCAGATGGGATTTGCACAAAAGGCTTAAGTAACGTTGAGCTTTCCTTCTTTTATATTTGTGAAGGAAATACAAACTCTTATGGAGAAGTATATTACAGTACAGGAGTTTCTGGTTGGACAAAAGTGGGAGCAGCTAAGTATAATAATAAAAGCCAATGGAAATATGAACAAATTACAGACTTAAATTTTAGCGATGCTTATGATTTGAAATTTGCTTTTAGGTGGGTGAATGATTCATCATCGTTACCAAGCAATGTAGCCTTTGGTATAGACGACATCCATATTGTAGGAATATACGATACCATTATTAATCCAATTACTATTGATTTTATTTATATAGATACAGTTGTATGTCCAGGTAATAATTTGTTAATGAATTTTCAATTATCTGATACACTATGCGATGGTTCTTATCACATAGAAATGTCTGATCAAAATGGAAACTTTAACCCTCCTTTATCCACATGGATTACCAATATAAATTACCCGTCTATTTCTTCTTTTGTGAGCTTGTCAATACCATTTACAACCCCCCCCTCATCTTGTTACAAATTTAGGGTTAAAAGAATATCTCCATTGCCTTATATTGTTGGAACAATAAGCGTATGTGTAGATGTTCAGTCTTGTCCAAATGTTATAACATGTACAGACCCACCAGCTGTTGCTATGGATACAAATGCAGTTTGTATTTCTAGTGTAATGGACGTGCCTTTTTGGTCTACAGGGGTTTACAACCCTAATAATACTTATTTAGCTCAACTTTCTGATTCATCAGGAAGCTTTGCTAGCCCAACAAATATTGGATCATTAAATGATAATACCACTTATGACCCTGCTTTAGTTCCGTCACCAGGATCTGTAAGCAGCGTTATTCCAACTGTTCCTCCAGGGTGTAATTATTATGTTAGGGTTGTTTCTTCTAGTCCAAACACTGTAGGTTCTTCATGGGGCCCATTTTGTATCCAAGAATGTGATATAGGCTCAAATAATTGCACAGATATTAGTGCCTGCCCTGGAGACTCTGGCCTAACGGTATCTATCCCTGTCGATATTAATGTCTGGGACTCATTAACTTCTTATTACCCTGGAAATACATTTAGTGTTCAAGTTTTAGATATGATGAATTTTAGCGCTTTGAACACTGGAGGGTTGGGCGCTACATTAGACACTCAATCAGCAATAATTAACCTTCACATCCCTCCTTGTGATAGTTTATCTTATTATGGATTAACCAGTATGGGATTTCCTGGTGGGGCATTTTATTTAAGAATTGTGGCAGATAGCGCTTCAAATATGGAGCAAACACTTGGTTGTGTTGTTCATTTCTCATTGGGATGTCCTAGTCAAACTTCTTTTGATTTGGTCCCCGCTTTTCCTTGGTCAACTTATGCTGATACTGTATTGTGTGTTGGCGATCCTATTTTTGTCAGGGTGAATAATTATAATCCATCATCTTCATTTATGTATTTTATTGATGGAAATTCATTTCCTCCAAATAACCCTCCAGCCATGTTAGGAATTTACTGGACTAGCCCTGGTCTCCATGTTTTAACTTTAGAAGAAACTCATATTGGATGTGTAGGACCTTTATCAAACCCAATGGATGTTTACGTCATTCAGGCGCCTCAAACCGTAATGTTAGGTCCTGACACTGTTTGTATAGGTGATACGGCCGATTTCTTAGTTCAATTTTACAATGCAACTTACTACGATTGGAATACGTCTTCATCGGGCGGAATTGTTGATACTGGAAATAATGAAGTAAGTGTTTTGTTTGATACCACAGGAACTTTTACTATTAATGTTAATGCTCTAAATCAATGTGGAAACAGCAGTAGCTCTGTTGATGTTGCTGTTGTAGATCAATTTCACTTAAGCTCATTTGGAGATACTATTGGTTGTGAAGGAGACTCCTTGATTTTATTTGCTGACGGTCAAGGCTCTTTTACATGGGACAATTTATTTACGGGCTATGTATATGAAGATGTATTTACAATTAATAAAGACACTATTATTTTAATGGCAGATAATTATTGTGGACAAATAATAGATACTGTGGCACTTGTTGTAATACCCACTTCTTTATTAGACCTGGGGCCAGATACCACTATTTTTGCAGGAGAAACCATTTCTTTTTCTTCAAATTTACCTGGAAATTATCAATGGACACCTTCAGAAGGTATTGACTGTTCAACATGTTCATCAGTTGTTTTTAGCCCAGAAGAGACAACCACTTTTATTTTACAAATCGACACAATAGGTTGTATAAGCCAAGATGAAATAATCATTAATGTAGAAATATCAGGAGATGTTTCGGTTCCGAATTTATTTACTCCAAATGGAGATAATGTAAATGATTTACTTAAAATATATGGATATAGCATTGAAGAATTAGATTTTAGAATTTTTGATAGGTGGGGTGAAATGGTATTTAAAACAAACTCCATTTTAGACGCTTGGGATGGAAAATTCAATGGCGTGGAGTTAAACACAGCAGTTTTTGTTTATTCTTTGAAAGTTAAGTACAAAGATGGAAGAGAAGTAGTTCAACATGGAAACATAACATTAGTTAAATGAAAAAGATATTAATCATACTGTTTTTATCAAACGGTATTTCAATAGTTGGGCAAGACGTTCATTTTTCACAGTTTTATAACTCTCCTTTAACAATTAATCCAGCTAATGCTGGTGCTTTTAATGGCGATATAAGAGCGTATTCAAATTATAGAAATCAATGGTCTAGTATTCAGTCGGCATATAAAACATATAGTTTTAGTGTAGAATCACAATTATTAAAATATAAATGGCCTAACAATTACTTAGGAATAGGATTAAATTTTTTTAATGACAAGGCTGGTGATTTAGGATTAGGTCTTTCACAAACGAATCTTACTGTTTCTAGCATTTTAGCCCTTAGCCCAGATTTAACAATGACTGTTGGAATTCAGCCATCTTATATGCAATACAGCATTGATTATACAAATGCTTTGACAAGTAATCAATATGTAAATGGAGGTTTTAACCCCAATTTACCAACAGGAGAAACAAATTTAAATAACGGATTTTCTTTTTTTGATGTTAGCACAGGCTGTACGTTTAATTATGCTAGAGGAGAATCGAATATTGCCTCTCATGACATGTTAATTATTAATGTTGGATTTTCTTTCTCACATGTAAATAGGTCTGTATTAGACTTTGGAACTGTTGAAGAATTATATCCTAAAATTATAGCACATGGCAATTCTAATATTGGTATTGTTAATTCAAAGCTAAGCATTATGCCTAGTTATTTAGTTGTATTACAAGGCCCTCAAAAAGAAATAACCGCTGGAAGCATGGTCCGATTATTTATTACAGAATCTTCAAGATATACAGGAAATATCAGTGAGTCTGCAATCTTGTTTGGAGGACATTACAGATGGAAAGATGCGATGATAACCTCCTTGGGTTATCAATTAGGAGAATATATGATTCAAATCAGTTATGATATAAACCTATCAAGTTTAAACAGATCAACAAGATATAGAGGAGGCTTTGAAATTTCTTTAAAATATACTAATCCTGAAATTTTTGGAGCAGGAAGGTCTTCATCTCTTGACCCAAAATTTATGTAGCTTAAAGAATAGGAACAGAAATTTTAATTAAAATTTTGCTGTCATCTCTATTTTTTTGTGTTTTAATTTTATAATCGTTTGAGTAAACAACACACTTGCCAAGAAAAACACCTTTATCAAACTTAAAAGTTATCTCTTCATCATTTGATATGTCTTTAATGGTCATTTTTCCTTTCATTACATATTCTTCATTAACCAAAGAAAGGCTTTCGCTTTTAAAAATAATTTCTGGATATTTTTCCGTATCAAAATAATCAGGAGCATTTAAATGAGCATCTCTTGTTTTATTTCCTGTGTTTATAGTTGAAATATTAGCCCTTCCTTCAAAATAAGATTTTGATAAATCTGAAGGGTCAAATTTAATGGTCCCCTTTACGCCATTAATAGTCCCAACAGCATCTTCACTAACATAATTGAATTCAACTATTGATTTTTCTGAGTTAATAGAGTATTCCTGAGCTTTTAGTGTTGATATTGTTAACAAACAAAATAGAGATAGAATTATTTTTTTCATAGTTTTTATT
>CEUK01091891.1_pt1 | contig 10184 bp, 7 predicted proteins | sample 356451 | NCBI WGS metagenome assembly CEUK01 (sample SAMEA2622843, study PRJEB7988) | marine metagenome | isolation source: saline water (ENVO:00002010), including
AGAATAAGGAATGGCTATTAATGCAGCTAAGTGAAAAACAACATCTACATTTCCCGCTAACTTGCGACAATAACCTGGGTCGCGGATATCTCCATTCCAAATTTCCATATCTTTGGTGAGAGCACTATTGTCAAGCCAACCCCAAGAATTGTAGGAGTTGTATTGAGTTAGTACTCGTAGCTTTGCACATTGCTTTACAAGCTTTTCCGCTAGATGAGATCCAATAAATCCATCTCCACCGGTAAGTAATATATTTTTATTTTTTAAGTTATATGACATTGAATAACCACGTAATAAATCAATTATAATTAATTAGGATTGTTATTGTATTATCGTGTATTGAGTCAATCAAGGTTGAAGACTTTAATAATCCTGTACTAGAAATTTATAAAAGTCTTAAGCATTATTACTTTTGAATATTCAGCCATCTTATTCAACTAGGTCTCGATTACCTTTAAAACTAGTCGCTACGATAGCAATTAGTTGACTTGATACTTTAACAATATAAGTAGGATGTGAAAAAAAAATAGGAATAGACGCTCGTTTTTATTCTTCCTCCTAGACGGGTTTAAGGCATCATGTATATAAGCTAGTACAGGGATTGGTAAAGCTGGATACTAAAAATCATCATACAATGTTTCTTGATTCAAAGTTTTGTAATGACTTTAAGCCTCCAGTCAAAAACTTTTGTAGTTTAATACCATCTTCTCCTATTTACTCACTATCAGAACAGGCAAAGTTTTCATTTCAGCTCAATCAGTATGACTTTGATTTAATGCTGTTTCCTCAGTTTAATGCACGAGTTTTCTATAACAAGCCTTATGTTGATAAAATTCATGATTCAACTCTACATTTTTATTTTCGGCGTCAAAGAACCAGTTTTATCTCAAAGTTGGTTTATAGACTCCTTGAGAAAATAGTGCCCTTAAAAGCAAGAATCTGCTTTGCTGTTTCTCAAAATAACAGTAAGGACATCACCTGTATCCTTAAAATACCTACCTCTAAGTTAGTGCTTACTTATCATGGAGTAACTGACAGATTTAAAGAGATTAATGATCAGGCTGTATTTAAAAATGTGCAGGATAAATATTCATTGGGAGAAAAATACTTTCTATATAGTAAGGCACGTAAAACTCAAAAAAATATAACAGGTATAATAAAAGGCTTTACTCAATTTTTAGAAACCTCTTCTGAAGAATATCAGTTGGCTTTAAATGGTCCACAGGATGGTATACATCAGGAAATTAAAAAAGAGATATTAGATCATGGTTTAGAAGATAAAATAAGGATTATAGGGCTAGTGTCTAAAGAAGAACTCTTCTTTTTAATGAATAGGTCCCGAGCTTATGTTTTCCAAGTTTTTATGAAGGGTTTGGATCAGCCCCTTCAGAAGCTATGAAGTGTGAAGTGCCGATTATTAGCTCAATTGCAAGTTACTTACCAGAAGTTTGTGGGGAGGAGGTTAAGTATTTGAACCAGAGCTCCACAGAGGAAATAACTGGGGCTATGAGGATTACTGTTTTTGATGAAAAAAGGCATTTTTAATATAGGAAGTTTAGCTGGGAAAAGATGTATGAGTAAATATTTTCCAAGTATGGAATTAGTTAAAAATTTTAAAAGGGAAAAGAGATGAAAGATACCCCTGTGATTTCGGTTATTGTTCCTGTTTATAATGTAGAAAACTACATTACAAATTGCGTTGAGAGCCTAATAAATCAGACCTACTCTAATTTTGAAGCTATTTTTATTGATGATGGCTCACAAGATAGATCAGTAGAAGTACTAATTCATTTGATTGAAAACATACCCAACTTTAAGCTGTTAAAACAAAAAAATTATGGGCAAGCGATTGCACGTAATAATGGTATTAAGGAAGCTCAAGGAAGCTATTTGGCTTTTTTGGATAGTGATGACTACTACTCTCCTCTTTATCTGGAGAAAATGTTAAATGAGATATTACGGGAAAAAGCTGATATCGTGAGCTGTGGTATGGCTTTTGTAACTTCAGAAAAAGAGATTATTAAAACAAATATTACAGAGCCAGCACTTAACAATGGGTTACTGGCTCTTCAAAAACTATTACTAAGTCATGAGTCTCTTCCATCTGTATGCAATAAGTTATTTAAGAAGTCACTTTTTATAGATATTTCTTTTCCTGAAGGAATATATTTTGAAGATCTGGTCTTTATGTGCCGAATTTTTCTTAAAGTTAAAAAAATATCAAACCTATCTGATATTTTATACTTCTATACTCAAAAGATTGGCTCTACAATGCACACTATATCAAGAGAACATCTTTTAGATAGGAGCAAAGCCTTCGTCTTCATAAGAGAGGATTTAATAGAGAGTCAGCAGTTTCGTCGATTTGAAACCGAATACCATATAGGTTTATTGTTAATGGGGATCCTTTCTGCTGCTTCTGATATTGTTCGTCATTCTTCAAGTCCTCTCGAAGAACTCAATAGCTTTCGTTCTGAAAACGTAGTTCAAAGTCAGTTAAAAGTTAAGAGCATTTTGACTGTAAAAAGAGTCAGTTCTATTAAGATGATTGCTTTAATTATATTAAAAATAAGCCCCTATCTTTTCTTGAGAGTAGCGAAGAAATTTTTATAACTTATTTTTTAGTGAACGTTGTACCAATTTAGGTTTATTTTTTTTAATGTTAGAAAAAATAAACCTTTATAGAAAAAAGGTGATATTAATGAGTGTAAAGCCTTATTCTTATATCTTGGAAAATTTAAAACAAAAGCTTTAAAGTAGAGACCGGATAAAAAATTTTCTAGAGCTTTTTCTTCATAAATTTTTTTACTTTTGTTTGCTTCGATTATCTTTAAAAAATAAAAATGAATGACTTTGAAGTCCAAATTCTCAGTTTTTATTCTGTCATCTGAGCACAGTATATAATGAACTTTATTTAATTTATCTTCATTTTCAATTTCTAGTCTTTTTAGAGTTTTAGAAAATATTTTTTTGATTGTTTGATATCTTTTATCGTCTTTTGCATTTTCTGCTAAATAGGTCACACTAGTACTGGAAAGTCTATATTTTAGTATAACCTCAGGAAGATTTGCTAAATCTGTATATTCGACTACTCTGCTCCAGAGCTCGAAATCTTCCGCGTGTTTAAAGTCCTCGTCATAATAAAGTTTATAATCCAACAAAAGTTTTTTTCTTATAATAACGGAGGGATGTGCTAAAGGTACTGAAAAGAGTAATCTAACTTTTAACTCTTCTGATGTTAGGGGCAGTTTCCAAATATCTGATTTTATATTTTCTCCAAAAAACTGTACCCATCCTCCACAAACTCCCACTTCTTTACGTTGGTTCATAAAGTTTACTTGTTTTTCAATGCGGTTAAGCATGCAAATATCATCAGCATCCATTCGCACAATATATTCACCTAATGCAGACTTAACACCCTCATTTAATGAGTATACTAATCCTCTGTTTTCACGACTAATTAGCTTAATTCTTTTATCTTTTTTATGAAATTCCTTCATAATGTTCAAAGAATTATCTGTCGAACCGTCGTTGATTAAAATTAATTCGAGGTTGGTATAGGTTTGTTCTAATACTGATATTATCGCTTTTTCAACATAATTTTCTGCATTATATACAGGCATTACGACAGATACTAAAGTTTGCTTTTCATTCATGTGATGAAACCTCGAATATCTAAATTTAATAGTATTAAGTAGTACCGAATCTATACTATAATGCGGCTTCTAGAAGAATCCACTTGTTTTATTGGGAAAATTTTAGACTCTCTTGTTGGATACAAATAGATGAATATTAAAATTTATACTTGTTATCAATTACGCTTTGGACAAGTATAGCTTGAGTTTTTTAGAGGAAAAGATGAGCAAAGTTTACGTTTCATTGATTGCAGATTTATTGCATGCAGGGCATATGAAAGTTCTAAAAAAGGCTGCTTCTTTAGGGGAAGTAACTGTTGGTTTAATTACTCTTAAAGCTGCCGGTGAGTTGAATGATATTCCTTATCTTGATTATGGGAAAAGAAAGGAAGTCATTGAAAATGTTTCTTTCGTTTCTAGCGTGATTCCACAAGATACTGCTAGCTATAAAGAAAATTTAGAGCTTTTGAAGCCAGATTATGTTGTTCATGGAGATAATTGGAAATGTAATCACTTAAAAAAATATAGAGATGAAGTCACGGAGACATTAGCACAGTGGGGCGGAGAATTGGTTGAGATTCCTTATTCGCTGGATATTAGTGATGCTCAAATAAAACAACAAATGGGGGTTTTGGGTATAACAACAACGATGCGTCTAGGCCGCTTGAGAAGGCTATTACAATCTAAGTCTACCTTGAGAATTTTAGAAGTTCATAATGCGCTTAGTGCTTTAATTACTGAGAATGCCGTGGAAAGTATAGACGGTGAGGTTTTAAAATATGATGGTATGTGGAGTAGTAGTTTGACCGATTCTACTTCCAAAGGAAAACCCGATATTGAAGCCGTTGATACAACAGCTCGTCTGGTAACAATTAATGAGATCTTTGAGGTAACCACTAAACCAATGATTTATGATGGGGATACTGGGGGTAAAACAGAGCACTTTGAATTCACTGTAAGAAGTTTGGAGAGAGTAGGAGTCAGCGCTGTAATTATTGAGGATAAAACAGGGTTAAAAAAGAATTCTTTGTTCGGAAATGAAGTTGTGCAACAACAGGATACTATTGAAAACTTTTGTCATAAAATCAAACAGGGAAAAAGGGTCCAGATAACTAATGATTTTATGATTATTGCAAGGGTCGAAAGCCTTATTTTGGAAGCGGGTATTGAGGATGCTTTGCAAAGGGCTCATGCTTATGTGCAAGCGGGGGCTGATGGTATCATGATTCACTCCAGATCTAAGAGTCCTGATGAGTTACTTGATTTCGTAAGAAGATTCCGAAACAAAGACCCCCGAACTCCTTTGGTAGTTGTTCCTACGAGTTTTAATAAGGTGTATCTGAGTGAATTAGAGGCAGAAGGGATTAATGTAGTAATTTATGCAAATCATATGCTTAGGTCAGCTTATCCAAATATGATGAAAGTTGCACGGTCAATTTTGAAGCATGGAAGAACTTTTGAAGCCGAAAAAGATTGTATGCCTATAAAAGAGATTTTGGAATTAATACCAGGCACGAAGTAATGGATACAAAAGAATTTGGAAAATATTTGCAAGAGTTAAACTATAATTTCTGTAGTGGTGTTCCCTGCAGCTATCTAGCAAACTTAATCAATTATGCAATGAATGATGCTGATTATGTCATGGCTACTAATGAAGGGGAGGCTGTTGCGATTGCAAGTGGAGCTTATCTGGCAGGAACAAAGAGTATGGTTCTCATGCAGAATAGTGGTCTAACAAATGCGACGAGTCCATTAACCTCATTAAATTACACATTTAAGATACCAGTTTTAGGGTTTGTTAGTTTAAGAGGTGACAAAGATCACAGAGATGAGCCTCAGCATGACCTGATGGGCGTGATTACAACAGAGTTATTGTCCTCAATGAAAATACCATGGACTTTTCTGTCTAATGACTTATCGGAGGCTAGAGAGCAACTTATTGAGGCAGACCAATATATCGAGAAACAGCAAACATTCTTTTTTGTTGTTAAAAAGAACACTTTTGATGAGGTTGTTCTCAAAAAGCAGTCTGAAAATTTGCTTCCTTTACAACCTCATAGTTCTTATGTGGATTTTGAAAGCTCAAATTGTGCACGCTATGAGGTGTTGCAAGCTATTCTAGATACCGCAGATGAAGAGACGCTTTTTCTGGGGACAACAGGAAAAACTGGGCGTGAAATGTTCGAAGTCAAAGATCAGCCAAACAATCTATACATGGTTGGAAGTATGGGCTCTGTCAGCTCTTTGGGGTTAGGTCTAGCTCTCAATACAAATAAAAATGTTATTTGTATTGATGGGGATGGGGCCCTTCTAATGAAGCTTGGTAATCTCGCTACAAATGGACACTATGGTCCAGAGAACTTTTTGCATATTTTACTAGATAATGGTTGTCACGACTCAACTGGTGGGCAGATGACTGTTTCCAGTGGAGTAAACTTTCCATCTTTAGCAAAAGCCTGTGGTTACATAGAGGTTCAAACGTTTGATAATATAGGTAGTTTAAAAAATGCCATAGAACAGTGGAAAAAAGATAAGCGCAGGAGTTTCTTTTATTTAAAAGTAAAACCTGGAAGTAAAAAAGACCTGGGAAGACCTACCGTAACTCCCGTTCAGGTTAAAGAGCGCTTTATGAAGTTTGCAAACGAGATATAAACAAAAAGGAAATTGGAGTTTATCATGGTTAAAACAGCAGTTATTTTAGCTGCTGGACTAGGTAGCCGATTAGGACAAAAAACTAAAGAAATACCTAAAGGCTTTCTAGAAGTAGAAGATATTACTTTGATCGAGAGAAGTGTAAAAACTCTTCTGGCTAGTGGAATAACGAAAATTGTTATTGGGACGGGCTATTTGAGTGAGGTTTATGACACGTTTGCTCTTTCATATCCAGAGATAATATCGTACAAAAATGATGAGTACTGCACTACTGGCAGTATGTATACCTTGAATAATCTTTCTACAATAATAAAGGAAGATTTTTTACTATTGGAATCAGATCTTTTGTATGAAAAAAGAGCTATCAACGAGCTATTAAATGACGAGAGGAAGAATTTGATTCTCGGCAGTGGGATGACGGATTCGGGGGATGAGGTTTTTATTGAACTGGCTAATGAAAAGCCGGTGAAAATGTCGAAAAATTGTGGTGGGCTTGAGAAGCATGCCGAGTTGGTAGGAATTAGTAAAGTTTCCTATGAACTTTATCAAGAAATGTGCCTTAATTTCAAGACAGAGAATCGAACTATAGACTACGAATACATGCTTTTACGTTCCTCCCTGGAATCTAATAATATTCAAGTTAAAAAGATTGAAAATTTACTTTGGTGTGAAATAGATGACGAATCACATTTGAAACGAGCTAAAAGTAAAATTTTTCCGGCGATTAAAAGCAAGGATGGGACTTTTGTTCACAGGAACGTGCTCCTAAATCCTGGGCCTGCGACGACTACTGATACTGTAAAGTATGCTCAGGTTGTTCCAGATATATGCCCAAGAGAAAGTGAATTTGGCAATTTGATGGCCTGGATTTCAGAGGAATTAGTAGACTTTGTAGCCGATAGTAAAAAGTACTCTGCTGTATTATTTGGAGGAAGCGGAACAGCCGCGGTAGAGGCTGTAATATCTTCTGTTATTCCTGCAAATAATGGTATTTTTATTGTAAACAATGGTGCTTATGGTCGTAGAATGGTTCAAATAGCACAGACCTACAATATTTCAGTTGTTGAATTTGTGAGTAGCGCAGTTGCTCCCCTAAATTTAAGCCTTTTACAAGAAGTTATGGAAGAGAATCAGGAAAGTTTCTCTCATGTGGCTGTGGTTCACCATGAAACAACAACAGGACTATTGAATGATATATCCGGTGTTGCTTCATTAGCAAAAAAGTTTGGAAAAGAACTTATCGTAGATGCAATGAGTTCATATGCGGCGATTCCCATTAATGTGGAAGCTGACTCAATCCAATATCTGATAGCAAGCAGTAATAAGAACATACAGGGTATGGCGGGAATTTCTTTTGTGATCGCTGAAAATAAGTCTTTAGAATCCCTAAAAGAGTTGAAAGCTAGAAGTTTTTATCTGTCACTTTATGATCAATATACTTACTTTAAGAAGACTCGTCAGATGAGGTTTACTCCCCCGGTTCAAACAATGTATGCCTTAAAACAAGCTATTATTGAGACTAAAGAAGAGTCAATTTCTCAAAGATATCAAAGATATTCAGAATGTTGGAAAGTTCTTGTAAAAGGATTAAAGGTAATGAATTTGAACTATCTGATTGATGATAAATCTCACTCCAGAATCATTACTTCCATAGAAATACCAGATGGTATTGATTTTAATGATCTTCATGATTATTTTTATGAAAAGAACTATACGATTTATCCGGGAAAGGTAGAAGAATTTAATACTTTCAGAATAGCGAACATTGGTACTATAGATAAAGCTGATATGGAAGGGTTTATAGAACTTCTAAAGTTGTACTTAAATAGATATTAAAGCCTATATAAAACTGACCTTATTTCAGGTTTTTTTTTATGAAAAGAAGCTTTTAATAACGTTCATTTGAGGTGGTGAAAAAGGGGTCTCTCTCTCAGGGTGCCACATTTGAGCAAAGATATTATGCTGTTTATGTTCCATAGCTTTAATAATGTTCAAGTCACTTTTAGCAGATAGAATCCAATCTTCAGTTAAATAACTAATAGCATAATTATGAAAAGAGTTAACATCTTTAATTTGTAATAATTCCTTAGCTAAAGCAGAACTTTGTGAAACAATCAGCGGATGACGAATAGCTGCCTGGTTAGCAACTTTTTTTAAAGGAAGCTTAAAATAATTACCTAAAATCTGCATGCCTCTACAAACCCCTAAAATAGGAATACCTTTCTTAAGGCAGTAAGCGATCAGCTTTTTTTCATAAGAATCTCTCATTTTTGAAAGGGCAGACGGATTTAATTGATTTAAATCGTTTCCTCCGGTCAGGATAACTCCTTCTACTCCAAGAGTTTCTATATAAACTTCCAGATTAAAGTTTGTAGGAAGAATAACAGGAAGAAATCCAAGTTCTTCGAGGAGTTTTCCCCATTGTATATCCAGAGCTTCTCTGACTTCGTAATAGCTTTTATTTTCAATAAGTCGTTGAGTAATTGCTATTTTTTTCATGAGATAACTTTCACTTGTTTATTTGCAGCATCAATTTTAATAATTTTAGCTTTCTGATATTTAGCAAAACGCACTTCCCCACATCCAATGACAGCAGGAATACTCATTTCTGCACAACGAATAGCCATATGGGAGTTGGCACCCCCATAGCAGGTAATAAGTCCTCCAATCTTTTTAGAAAATAGAAAGTCATAGCCAGGGTCAGCTGACTGAATACAGACGATTTTTCCCTCCAGACTGCAAGAGGAGTGATTATCTTCTGTAATAACTTCCTCTTTAATAGATTTTAGGGTTACAAAATTGGGTTGATTATCCATTAGAAAAAAGTGATATATATCGTCGGACTGGCTAATCAAAGGCGGTAGTTTTACTGCTTTTGTATATTCATAAAACTGCTTATTAAGATTGATGTTAGTGGTTAAAATATCGACAACATTTCGATGACCTAAGTTGGAGTAAAGAGATAAAACCACTTGAATGTCCAGAAAAGCAATCTCTTCCTTAGGTAGATCAAACCTTTTGCCAAATTCTTCCATATACAGAAGAGTTTGGCTGAGGTGTTTAGTAAACATGAATTTGGCATATTCTCTTCCTTCAATAGCTTCTTTTATAAATAATATAAGCTCATCAAAGGTTGTATTCAGGCGGTTCTTTTTAATCAATACTTCAATTTTTTGTTTTTGAGCAGCAGAAAAGCAGAAGGTCTGTTTGGCTTCTACAGCACTTTTTTCCGTAGAAAAGTATTCTTCAAAAGCCTCATCATACCTTTGAGATAGAATATCATAAGTTCCTGGACGTAAATGGCCATACACCCTTAAAAACTCTTCTTTAGGCATGTGGTTAAAATCAAAAGCCATATTTTTAGAGACAGTATTCAATGAGTTTAAAAATTCACCATATTCTTCTACAGAAAAAACGCCTTCGGTTATGAAAGAGTGCAGAAACTGAACTGCAATAAAACCTGCGCGTGCAATGCCTGCGAAGGGAAGGGTGCCATAGCGTTTCACGTCTTTAATAGTCCAGTAAATTTTGTCGATCAAAGAAATTTCAGAGTGAGTTATGCTATAAAATTTTTCTATTAGAATTTCTATTTTTTCAAGGTCTTTTTTATAAAGTCCTTCCTTTGTATTAATAATATTATTTGTAAGGGAGCGTAGTTTATCCTCAATTTCTTGTATTTCTTCATTTGAAAAGCCGTGCTTTGTTAGTACGCTAAGCTGTTTATCCAGACCAAAAAAGTAACAGGAAAAAATGATTTCAAATTCAACCTTGTCGTGAAATTCTTTATTTTGTATTAACTTATCCAAATAATAGTTTACAAGCTTAGTAGAGGTTTTCTCATTCAGAGCTTTTGGTATAAAGGAATTAAAGGAAATTCTAGCATCAATATAAGGGACT
>CEUK01186602.1_pt1 | contig 10130 bp, 9 predicted proteins | sample 356451 | NCBI WGS metagenome assembly CEUK01 (sample SAMEA2622843, study PRJEB7988) | marine metagenome | isolation source: saline water (ENVO:00002010), including
TTGGGAAAATCATTAGACTTAAAACCTAATGCTTGATAGTAAGGCTGAGTATATACAGGAATATAGTGTAATTGAACACCGATATTTGCTTTTCTCATGAAATTAAAAATTTCTATATGTTTACTCTTTAAATCAACACATTCTTTTAATAAAAGAATGAATAAATGATTTGATGATTGGACTTCTTTATTTATTGAAAGTATATTTAAATGACATTTATTTAAATAACCTATATATTTTGATCTTATAGAATTTCTTTTTTTAATTATTTCATCAAGCCTAGATAATTGACTAAGACCTAGAGCTGCATGTATGTCTGACATCCTGTAGTTGAATCCTAAATATTGTTGCTCATAGGCCCATAGTGGTTGATTATTTATTTGAAAAAAGTCCCTATCTTTTGTAATTCCATGACTTCTAATCATTTTCAAATGTTTATCTAATTCCTTATCTTTTGTTGTTATTAAACCCCCTTCACCAGAGGTTATTATTTTTACTGGATGCAAGCTAAAAACACAAATGTCGCTGTATTTGCAGTTCCCAACATATTCACCATAATATTTAGATCCAACACAATGACTAGCATCTTCTATAATCGAGAATCCGTATTTTTTAGAAAGTTCCCATATAGATCTCATGTCACAACTTCCGCCACCGAGATGAACTGGGATAAAAATTTTTGGTAATTTACCTTTTTTATCAGCGATTTCTAATTTTTCTTTTAGAGCATCAATAGAAACTAATCCAGTAGATAAATCTATATCAACAAAATCAACTTCAGCATCGCAATATAGCCCACAATTTGCAGTTGCAACAAATGTAATTGGAGATGTCCATACTAAGTCGCCTTTGGTCAAACCTAGAGCAAGGCAAGCTAAATGCAATCCACTCGTAGCACTATTTACTGCCGTAGAATAGTTGACTTTGATTTTTTCAGAAAATAAATTTTCAAGTATTTTGACCGTTGGCCCTTGCGTAATAAAGTCACTTTTAAGAACTTCAACTACAGATTGAATATCTTCTTCACTGATTTTGTGTTTACCGTAGGGAATAAATTCTCTTTTTGACATTAATTTATTAGTAAGGTTCAAAATTAGAATCCAAATGAATTTTTATGAGTTCTTGAATTTGATTAACAGATAGAAATTTAGAATTATTGCCTGAATTATAACTAAATCCTTCACTAACTCTTTTGTAATCAATTCCTAAAGAGGTAAATTTTTTATGAATACTTCCATCGAAAGGTAAGATCGCAAACTTTTCCCCTAAATCTACTGTTTGCAAACTATCATGAATAGTTATCATTTCCTCGTGTATTTTTTCTCCAGGTCTTAATCCAATAATCTCATGCTTACAATTTGGTCCAATAGCTTTTGCAACATCTAAAATGTTAAAACTTGGTATTTTGGGAATAAAAATTTCTCCACCAATAGAATTAAAAATAGTATCTAAAACCATTGTGAGACATTCATCTAAAGAGATATTAAATCTTGTCATTTTTGGACTAGTAATTGGTAATACTCCCGATTTCGCTTTACTTAGAAAATAAGGTATTACAGAACCTCTAGAACCCATCACATTTCCATATCTAACTATAGAAAATTTATGATTTCCACCACTTATATTGTTTGCAGCTACAAATAACTTATCAGAGCATAACTTCGTGGCTCCATATAGATTTACAGGGCAGGCGGCCTTATCTGTACTTAAAGCTACGACTTTTTTAACATTTCTATCTAAGGTTGCCTCAATAATATTTTGAGCACCGAGAATATTAGTCTTGATAAATTCAATTGGATTATATTCTGCTGCAGGGACTTGTTTTAGAGCAGCAGCATGAACAACTACATCTATACCCTTAAAAGCTCTTTTTAGTCTTTCTTTATCTCTAATATCACCAAGAAAAAACCTTAATTGAGGATATTTATCATCAGGTAATTCTTGCCTTAATTCCCACTGTTTTAGTTCATCTCTACTAAAAACAATAATCCTTTCAAAATTTGGCTGTTCATTTAATAATTTTTTAAGAAAGGCCTTACCAAAACTTCCTGTGCCTCCTGTAATTAAGATAGAACTATACATTGCAGCCTTTTTAAAAATTCATTATTGAAGAATTTCAAAATCAAAATATAAATAAATAATCAAATAAAATTATATCATTTCTTAATAAAGATTTATCAATATGAAAACTCGGTATATAAATTTGTAAATTTGTATTTATTTTTTTAGCTTCAAATAATATTTAAATATAAAAGAATTGAACTTAAAATGATCAAATTCATTAATTATGATATTTTGAGGGCTTAAAAGGTTATATTTAAAAATAATTGAGTTTGATTTAGAAAAAATAAAAGCATTTAATGGATAGAATTAATATTTTAATATTTGGCAATATAAAATAAATCAATTATTAATATTTATATTTAATAATGAAGAAAACTGTATTTTTATTTCAAAATTTAAAATTTAAAAAAATTTTTATTTAAAAATAAAAAATTGAATATACAATGTCTCTTATAATTAAATTTTATTTAATAATTTTTTATTATAAAAGCTATAAATTTAATTTCTTATATTATTAAATATTGAAAACAAGATTTGTCCTATGGTAATATTATTTAGATTAATTTAATAAATTGAAAAATAAAAAAATTAATATAGAACTTTTAAAAGATATATTAAACATCCTTCAAGATATATTTTTAGACAATACATTAGAAGAAATTAAAAATGTTGAATCTTTTGATGAACTTGACGATTGGGACTCCCTTAATCAGATGACTTTGGGGTATCAATTAGAAAAACTTTTAAAAAGAAAACTAACTTCAGAAGAATTAGAATCAATAAATTCAATAGAGTCAATAAAAAATTTAATTTCTAATAATGAATAATCAAGAAAAAGTTGGAGTGATAGTTACAGGATGTCTTGGAGGTATTGGTCAAGCTATCAATTCTGAATTAAAAAATAATTTTTATATTATAGGTTTAGATATAGTAGAAGAGCCTAAAAATAAAGAACTACAAAATATTGATAATTATATTTGTTGTGATTTAAACGAACCATTAAAGATATTTAATACAATAGAATCCATATTCTCTAATTACAGAAATATCAAACATTTAATAAATAACGCAGGGATCATGAAAAACGATCCTGTAATTAGTCTAAATTGGTGTGAAAAAGATTTTCGTAATTTAATTGAAGAATGGGATAAGACTATTGATATAAATTTAAGGGCCTCATTCGGATTATCAATTTGTTTTTCAAACAATTTGTATTTAAATAGATTAGAGGGATCTATAATTCATATTTCATCAATTGCATCAAATGGGAATATTGGACAATCATCTTATTCATCATCAAAAGGTGGATTAAGAAGTCTTAGCAAAACTCTAAGCAAAGAAATAGCAAATTTCGGTATAAGATCAAATGTTATTATACCTGGCTTTATTGAGACAAATGCAGGCAGTAAAGCAAGTTCTGAAAAAAATCTAAGAAAAAAAATCAATCAAACACCACTAAAGAGGTTAGGTAAACCTTCAGAGGTAGCAGAAATTGCTAAAGTTTTGATAGAAAATAGATTCTTAAATGGTTGTGAAATAAATGTTGATGGAGGATTAACTTTATGAATAAAAACAATCCTGAAGAAATATATATATTTGGGACTGGAGATGTCGCTGAAATAATAGCAGACTATGTTTTAAATAAAGGTATTAAAATTAGAAATTTTGTAGACTTTGAAATTCATAAAAAGAAAATCTTAAATATTCCAGTTATTAAATATTCAAAAAACCTTAATAAAGAAATCCCAATTTTCGTGGCTATAGGATATAAAGAACTAAATAAAAATAGAAGCGATAAAATTGAATTTTTAAAAAATCATGAATGGAATTTTGCTAACATTGTTTGCTCATCAATAAGTAATCAACTGCAAGGAGAAAATATTTTTATTGCCAATAATGTATCAATTCAGCCATATGCTGAAATTTACTCCGGCAATTTTATTTGGGATAATTGTGTAATTGGTCATCATTGCAAATTAGAAGAAAATACATGGATTACCTCAGGAAGTGTCATAGGAGGTTATACGAAGTTGGGAAAGAATTCTTTTTTAGGCATTAATTCATCGATAAGTCACATGCTGAATATTGGTGAATACTCGTTTATAGGAGCTGGAAGTTTGGTTTCCAAAAATCTAAACAAAAATTCTGTTATTATTAAAAAAAATGATAAATTATCTCCATTTGATTCTGAATATTTTATTCGGGCTGGTATATTGAAATAAAAGATTAGTTATGTGGAGAAAACTTGGAAGAATAATATGTCCTGAAAAATTTAATTTTGATTGGATTATTTCACATGCCATGGATCCAACAGTAACTCATGTGAAAGATGATATTTTTAGAGTTTATTATTGTGGGAGAAATAAGTCTAATCAATCTTTAATAGGTTATTCTGAATTTGATATTAATAATCCTAAGGATTTAATTTATACAAGCGAAAAAGAAATTCTTGGTCTTGGTGAGTTAGGAGCATTTGATGATAATGGTGTAACTGCATCATGTATCGTTGATCATAATAATCAAAAATATCTTTACTACATTGGCTGGAAACCAAGAAGCACAACGAGGTTCGGTTTAATGACGGGATTGGCAATAAGTGATGATAATGGCAATACATTTAAAAGATATAGTAGAGCGCCAATTCTTAATCTTACTGACCGGGAGCCTTTCCCTATACTTACAGCACCTTTCGTTATTAAATTAGATAATAATAAATGGTATATGTGGTACGTTTCTTGTGAAGGATGGATTCATCCGGATTTGCCGACTTATAATATAAAAATAGCTTTCTCAAGAAATGGTTTAAATTGGGAACAGCCGGGAAAAATATCGCTAGATTTTCAAGAGAATGAGGTTGCTCTTGCTAGACCATGCGTCTTAAGAGAAGATAATATATTTAAAATGTGGATAGCTTATAAAACTAAAGAACAGAGTTACAGAATTGGTTATGCGGAATCTTTAGATGGAATAGAATGGGAAAGAAAAGATTCAATGGCAGGCATAGATATTTCCAATGATCCTCTTGAATGGGATCATGAAATGATTGAATATCCATATGTATTCAAACATAATGGTAAGAAATATATGTTTTATAATGGGAATGGCTATGGCACAAATGGTGCCGGTTTAGCAATTTTCGAAGAATAGACTTTTTTTAATGTGTCTTAACGATTTAATACTTGAAAATTTACAAAAAAATCCTGATGCTATTGCATTGATTAATGGAAATAATAAAAAAGAAAAATATAATTACAGAGAATTCCTTCAAGGTTGCTTTTCAGTTATAGATTTTTATAAAAAACAAAATTTAAAATCAAATCAGAAAATATTAATTCCAGGTATTAAAAGAAAAGAAACTTATTTTTTAATTATTTCCTCAATACTTTATGGTTTAAATTACACATTATATGATCCTAAATCACCTTCTATTAGATTAGAAAAAATAATCAAAACACTCGTTCCTGATTTAATACTTGTCTCAGATTATAAAAATAACTTTGCTGAAATAATTAAAAATAGTACTTTAAATTTTTTAGATTTTTCTTTATTTGATTCCATAATAAAAAAACCAGAAAAAAATAATTTTTACTATTTAGAGATAATAAAAAGCATTTCAGATTCAAATATTAATGCCTACATAATGTTTACATCAGGCTCAACTGGTTTCCCAAAAGGTGCAATCATATCGAGAAAAAACTTATATGAATTCATTATTTGGATCAAAGATGAATTTCAAAAAGAAGCAGGGCTAAAGAATACAAATATAAACCCTTTATACTTTGATAATTCAATATTTGATATTTACTCTACTATCCCTTTCGCACAAACTTTAATTTATTATGATTTAGATCTAAAAAGCACTATTAATATTTTATACGAAGATTTTTATAATTCTTATATATCCCAATGGTTTTCAGTACCATCCTTACTAATAAAAATATTAAAAAATACTTCTACAAAAGTTTTCAACCCTGATAAAAATCCTAAAAAAGTAATAATTTTTGGAGGTGAAGGATTCTCTTCCAACTTGCTTAGAGAGATGATGGACAAATTTATCACGTATGAATTTATAAACGTATATGGACCTACAGAATGTACTTGCATTGCAACATTAAAAAGATTACAAGATAAAAATTTTTTGGAATTTAAAGGTTTACCATCTTTAGGAAAAGTTGTTGGTCAAATCAAATATAAAATAATAGATAAGGATGATGATGGTATTGGTGAATTACTTCTTGAAGGGAATTTAGTTGGAGAAGGTTATATTAATAACCAAAATGATAATTATAAATTTGATAAGAATAGAGACTTACAAAATACTTACAAAACTGGAGACTTAGTTAAAGAAATTAAAAACGAACTTTTTCATTGTGGTCGTATAGACAATCAAATAAAAAGATTAGGTTTTAGGATTGAACTAGAAGAAATAGAATATATTTCATCTTCTATTAATTATATTGATGAAGCAGCTGCAATTTTTAAAAAAGAATCTACAAGGTCATATCTAATACTTATACTTAAATTAAGTTCTAAATTTAACAGAAGAAAAGTTTTGAAAGATTTAAAAATGAAACTCCCTCTTTATATGTTTCCTGATGATATTCTTATTACAAAAAATTTAAACAGAAATAGAAATGGGAAAATAGATAGAAAAGAATTAATTAAAAATCTAAAAAATTTCAAAAGCTTTTATAGCATATAATCGAATAAAGTCTTATGTGAGATTTTTTGAATGAGTTTTCTTTTTAAAGTTGAAACCGGTCCAGATATTGGTATTGGGCATTTAAAAAGAATTGAATCTATTCATAATGAACTTCTTAAGCTCTCAAAAGATTCCTTCATCTCATGTGACAATCATGAATCTGTAAATGATTTATTTTTAAGAAATCTAATTAGATCAAAAGAATATGATGATTTTGAAAAAGAAATTGAAGGAAATCCATTCATAAAACATGTTGTTTTTGATTTATCGAATAAAAGATATCTTGATAATCCCCAAAAAATAGAGAATTACTGTAATTTTCTAAATCAAAAAAATATTAAATATTCAATTATTGATGGATTGGGTGATGATAGATTATCTAGAAAGGCATATTTTGAAAATTGTTTAAACTATTTTCTCCCTTATGTTGGGAGTGAGATTGTTGATCTTTCTAATTTTAAGTTTAACAAATTCTTGGGTTCAAAATATTCACCTTTTAACAGATTAAATTCAGAAAAATATAAATATAAATATCAAGTTTCTAATCCAAGAAAGATTTTAATTACATGTGGAGGAGCAGATCCCCAAAATAATACTTTTGATATATTGAATTTAATTATGAAATTAAATTTAATAAATTCTGAAATTATTGTAGTTATTGGTCCATATTTCTCAAAGTACTTGAAAAATAAATTAAAAAAATTTGATAATTTCAAAAATATTAATTTTGTATTTAATAAAAAATCAATTTTTTATCTTTATAAATGGTCTGAGTTAGTTATTACTAATACTGGAACTACGAGATATGAGTGTCTAAGTATGAATATACCATTCATATTTTTTTCATATGGAATAAAAAAAGAATATGAACCTTTAAAAGCTTTTAATAATGTTTTGAATCAATCTTATTTTGGTGATTTCAAATACTCTAAAATTAATATAAAAGAACTAAATGATTTATTCCATTCAAAAGATAAGTTTAGCTTACTTACAAAAAGTACAAAAGACATAGTCGATCAATTAGGATCTAAAAGAATTGCTGAAGTTCTTATAAAATGAATGTTTCAAATAAAAGCAAATTTAATGGTGATTCGAGGTTCAAAATAGGTAATAAATTTATCGGTAAAGAATTTAAACCATATATCATTGCTGAAATTTCAGGAAATCACTGCGGAAGTTTTGATAGAGCAAAAAAGCTGATTGAAATTGCAAAGGAATCAGGTGCCGATGCAGTTAAGCTGCAAACATTCAAACCTTCAAGTATGACTATTCCAAATGACGATCGTTTTCAACTACATTCAGGATCATGGAAAGGCGAAAATCTCTTTGATTTATATCAAAGAACTCAAACACCATGGGAATGGCATAAACCACTTTTTTGCTACGCAAAAGAGCTAAATATAGATATTTTTAGCTCTCCCTTCGATCATGAAGCAGTTGATTTTCTTGATGATTTAAATGTCCCTGCTTTTAAAGTAGCTTCAAATGAAGTTCAAGATTGGTCACTAATTAAAAAAATCACTGAAAAAGGTAAGCCCATAATTTTATCGACTGGTGCATCAACTGAAAATATATTAAAAAAAACTATTGAATTTATAAAATTAAATGGTTGCAAAGATATTTATATCCTTCACTGTATAAGTGCATATCCCGCAAATATTTCAGAAATGAGTCTAAATACAATAATTAAAATAAAAAATATGTTTGGATTGCCAGTTGGAATATCTGATCATAGTCTTGAAATTTACGCTGCAATTGCTAGTATTTCTTTTGGCGCTTCAATTATAGAAAAACATATAACCATTTCAAGAAATGATAACTCTCCAGATGCACAGTTTTCACTAGAGCCTAAAGAACTAAAAAAGTTATGTCAAATTTCTAAAGAGATTTGGCTTGCAACAAATAGCAAACCACTTTTTGGAGGAGACCGAGATTTGAATAAGGATTCTATATTTACTAGACAACTTTGGACAAAAACAAATATTAAAAAAGGTGATATTTGTACTTGGGAAAATATCAAAAGTATAAGGGCACCTATCAAGGAAAATGGAATTTCGAGTATGGATTTTGAAAATATATTAAATAAAATATCTAAAGTTAATATTGAAAAAAATCAACCTTTAAAAAAAGAATATTTTATTGATAAATTATTATGAAATTTAAAAATATAAATCGAATTGCTATAATGCAGCCAACCTTTCTACCTTGGGTTGGATACTTTGAACTAATAAGATCTGTAGATTTGTTTGTATTTCTTGATTCAGTTCAATTTGAAAAAAGAGGTTGGCAACAAAGAAACATTATAAAAACTCCTAATGGCTCTCAATGGATTACAATTCCAGTTAAGTCGAAAGGAAAATTCAAACAAAATATTTCTGAAGTAGAGATTTTAACTGAATCTAATTTCTCGTCAAAATTGATAAAGACCATAAAAGTAAATTATTCAAAAGCAAAATTTTATAATCAGTTTTCAGAAGACATATTTTATTTAATCAAAAAAGAGAACAAGAAACTATCAATACTTAATATTTCACTAATTAAGTACTTTTTAAAAGTATGGGATATAAAAACTCCATTAATTCAATCGAGTGAGTTTAATGTTAAAGGTGTTAAAGATGAATTACTTTATAATATTGTAAATTTATTTAATGCTGAATTATATATTTCCCCTCCAGGATCCTCATCTTATTTAAAAGAGAGTAAATTCTTTGGAGAAGAAGTAAACCAAAAGCAGTATGAGTTTTTTGAGTACAAACATCCTGTATGGGATCAATTATATGGTGAATTTATTCCTTATTGTTCCGCTTTAGATTTACTTTTTAATGTTGGAGAAGATGGAAAAAATAAACTAAGTATGAGATGAATTTTATTTATAAAATTTTACTAGTTAAGTCTTTTGAAACCATCATGACATATTTCCCCGAGATTTAATTCTTCTATTCTCCTCCCATCCTCACATTCTTTTATCAAATTTATTGGTTTCTCAAGTTCTTTAATATATTTTTTTATTATTTTCTCATTATGAGCAGTTGATGCGAAGAATAAATTTGATGCTAAAAATCCCTTCTTCAGCATTTCTCTTGTTATTAAAGTTTTATATATCAGATTATTTTTAGAATTAAAAGAAAAGAAAGGGATAGGTTTAATCCCCCCTATTTTATACTTTAATTGATAACTATCAAAAAGGACTTTCCAAGCACTTGCAACCTTTTCTCCAATAAAAGAAATTTTCTTCCATGATTTTTCTTTATACATAGATTCAAGAGTTGCAAGACCTGCTACATAGCCTATTCTTTCAGTCCAGAAAGTACTACTAATAAATGTATTTTGAGCGGCTTGCATAATATTTGATTTGCCTATAACT
>CEUK01186561.1_pt1 | contig 10127 bp, 7 predicted proteins | sample 356451 | NCBI WGS metagenome assembly CEUK01 (sample SAMEA2622843, study PRJEB7988) | marine metagenome | isolation source: saline water (ENVO:00002010), including
CAGATTATGACACAACTCAGAGCAAATGATTTTGAGGTTCAGCACGAGTCTAAGAAAGATGATTTTGGGATTGTAGTAATAAATACTTGCGGTTTCATTGAGTCGGCCAAACAAGAAAGTATTGATACTATTCTAAGGTTTTCTGAGGCAAAACAGGAGGGTCATGTTGAAAAAGTGTATGTTACGGGGTGTTTATCTCAGAGGTATAAGAATGAACTTGAAGAGGGGATACCAGAGGTGGACGCATGGTTTGGCACAAGAGATCTTCCAAGACTATTAAAGACTCTTAGAGCAGATTATAAAAAGGAATTAGTTGGAGAGAGACTACTAACTACTCCATCTCATTATTCTTATTTGAAAATTGCTGAAGGATGTGACAGGCCATGTGCATTCTGTGCTATACCACTTATGAGAGGAAAGCACTTGAGCACACCAATTGATGATTTGGTTAAAGCCGCTGAGGGTTTAGCTGCTCAGGGAGTAAGAGAGCTAATCTTAATTGCTCAAGACCTAACTTATTACGGTTTAGATCTATACAAGGAGAGAAAACTTGCGGATTTACTACTAGAGCTCGAACAAGTAGATGGAATTGATTGGATTCGCCTTCACTATGCTTTCCCATCAGGATTCCCAATGGATGTGATTGACGTTATGGCTAAGTCAGATAAGATTTGTAACTATCTAGACATGCCTCTTCAACACGCTTCGGATTCTGTTTTAAAGTCCATGAGAAGAGGCATCACTCAGGAAAAAACCGGTAAACTTATTAGTGATATTCGATCAAGAGTACCTGAAGTTGCTATTCGTACCACATTGATTTGTGGCTTCCCCGGAGAAACTGAAGAGAATCATCAAGACCTACTTCGTTGGGTTGAAGAAATGAAGTTTGAAAGGCTTGGTTGTTTCACATATTCTCATGAGGAAAATACCTACGCTTCTACAATGAAGGATGATGTTCCTAAAGAGGTAAAAAAGCGAAGAGCCGATGAGGTGATGGAACTTCAGGCAGGGATTTCTGAAGAATTGAATTTCAAGCATTTAGGCAAAGAGTTTAAGGTTATAGTAGATAGATGTGAAGGAGGGTTTTGGATAGGTAGAACAGAATATGATTCACCGGATGTAGACAATGAGGTAAGAATTTCGGTTAGCGACGAATATCACTTGAGAATAGGTGATTATGTTCAAGTAAAAGTTACTGGTGCTACCGCATTTGATTTAGATGCAGACTTGCTTTTAGATGACAGTAATGGCTAATACATATCCAGTAATGGAAGTGTTTCCTACACTTCAAGGTGAAGGAAAATTCACAGGCCATCCCGCTTATTTTATCAGGCTTGCAGGTTGCGATGTAGGGTGCTCATGGTGCGATGTAAAGGAAAGCTGGCTAGTTGATGAATTTCCGGTTTTAAGTGCTTATGAAATAGCTGAAGGTGCTGCTGAAAGTGGCCATAAGCTTGCTGTAATTACTGGTGGTGAGCCTTGTATGTACGATTTGACTTCACTCACGACTGCTCTTAAAAACAGAGGGTTTCAGGTTCATTTAGAGACTTCCGGTTCACATCCAATTAGAGGTGATTTCGATTGGATTACACTTTCACCTAAAAAATTCAAGGCTTGTTTAGAGGACAGCTATGGCCGAGCCAATGAGCTGAAGGTAGTTGTTGTTAATAGACATGATTTGGTTTGGGCTAAGGAACAAGCTCAAAACGTTCCTGCAAATACTCTGCTTTACCTTCAACCAGAATGGAGCAAAAAGGAGAGGGTACACCAAATGATGGTTGATCATCTACAAAGCCTAGATGGCGAGGGGTGGCTTTTGAGTGAGCAGACTCACAAGTACTTAGGAATTAGGTGATTATTATATATTTACGATATTAAAATTAAAATAAATTACAATGGATAAGAATAATGAATTGCTAGAATCTAATTCTTCATTTATTGATGCAGTAGATAAAATGGTCTATTGGTCAAAACTATTCGGAGTACTATCCTTGATAGTTGGAATATTAATAATAATAGTTGGAATAGCTATATTTGTTTCAGCTATACCGGGTTTACCTCCAATTTATGGATTGCTATACGTTTTAATCGCAGCTTTATATATATATCCAGGTAATTTATTATTGAAATTTTCAAAAACAACTAGAAGAGGATTAACTGATCAAAACAAAGATGTGTTAACTGAAGGTTTTACATTTATGGGAAATATATTTACTTTTTGGGGTACTCTTACTGTTATTGTTCTTGGTCTTTATGCACTTTTGTTTTTATTAGGATTTTTAGGTGCACTAGCTTTTTAATTACTACAATAAATAAGCTTAAAATCGAAGCAGTTCTTCAATCTTCGCGGCTACTTTTTCAGCACTTGGCAAAACTGCTGCCTCCATTTCAGAGTTCAGTGGAATTGCAGGAAGAGAAATTGAACCTAGAGTGAGTGGAGCTGCGTCTAAACTTTCAAAACACTCAGATGCAATTCGTCCGCTTAGAGAAAGTCCAAAGCTATTTTCAATAGGCTCCTCCGTTAATACTAGACAACGATTTGTTTTAGTAACAGATTCTGCAATTGCATCCATGTCTATTGGAACAATTGACCTTAAATCTATTATTTCTATTTGGCCTTTGAAATTTTTAGCAGCTTCAACTGCCCAATAAACTCCTCTGCCGTAAGTGATAATACTGCATTGTGGTTCTTCGCTTGAATCAGCGCTTAAAACAGTTCTTGCCTTTCCTATAGGAACTATGTAATCTCTAGAAGGTTCAATGCATTTGGCCTTTTCAGTTCCTGGAATTTTTGACCAATACAGCCCTTTGTGTTCAAGAATTACCACAGGGTTTGGGTCGTGGAATGCAGCTTTAATTAATCCTTTTAAGTCAGCTCCGTTTGAAGGATACGCCACCTTGATGCCCCTGATATTTGAGAGAACAGATTCAACAGAAGAGCTATGGTATGGCCCTCCTGAACCATATGCACCAATAGGAACTCTGATTAATGAATGTACTGGCCACTTACCGTTAGATAGAAAGTATGATCGGCTCAATTCTGTAAATAACTGATTGAGTCCTGGCCAAATGTAATCTGCAAATTGAACCTCTACCACTGGCTTCAATCCAACACAAGACATTCCAACAGTAGAACCGATGATAAACGCTTCTTGAATAGGGGTATTGAACACTCTCTCGTCCCCAAATTTGTTACCAAGAGTTGCAGCTTCTCTAAATACACCACCAAGTCTTTTTCCTACGTCCTGACCATAAAGTAGAGATTCTGGATGTTGTTCCATCAACTCTTGCATGGCGTGTAATGCACAATCAACCATTAGAGTCATTTCGCCCCCTTTTGGGGTGCGCTCACCTTTCTCCTCTAATACATCAGTTGGAGCATATTTATGTGTTAGAAGATCTTCAAATATTGGTTCTTCAGCATCTCTAGCTAATGCAAATTCCTTTTCAACTTTAGTGCGAAGTTCAGCATTTAATGCATCTAAGTCAGCTTGAGAAATCAACCCGCCTTCAACTAGTAATTTTTCAATCTTGGGAAGTGGATCACGCTGTCTAGCTTCATCTAGGTCGTCTCTGTAGAATTCACGTCTAACACCAGATGTGTGGTGTCCTAGAAGTGGAACGGTTGCGTGAATCAAAAATGGTCGTCTTTCTCTACGTGCCGTATTAAATACCTCCTCCATTAACTCCATACAGGCAACTAAATCTGTTCCGTCAACTTCTCTAACTTCAATTGGAGGAAATCCTGCTGCCATGGTAGTAGCATCACCAAATCTTATCTCCGAAGCGTGAGCTGAAATATCCCATTCATTGTCTTGGATAAGCCAAATAATGGGCATTTTTCTTAATGCCGACATATAAAGAGCTTCGCTTACTTCACCCTCTGTAATTGCTGCATCACCAATAGAACACATTACAATTGGCGCATCACCCTCATCCCAAATATCTAATCCCTGTTTCTCCCTGTACTGAAGGCCCATTGCTACTCCAGCTGCAGGTATAGCCTGCATGCCTGTTGCTGAACTTTGGTGAGGTATTTTAGGTAAATCATCTCTGTTTAGCGATGGATGACTGTAGTAGGTGCGTCCTCCAGAAAATGGGTCGTCTTTTTTTGCAAAAAGCTGAAGCATCAATTCATATGGCTTCATTCCCATTGACAGCAATATGCTGTCGTCTCTGTAGTAGCAGCTGAGCCAGTCTTGCTTGCGTAGAAGCGAGCCAGCTGCGACCTGTATAGCTTCGTGCCCGTTAGAGCAAGCATGCACGTACTTTGCTGTTAGTTTGGCATTCTCCTCATAAATATCAGACATATGTCTAGCAGTAAGCATCAAGCGATACGCATCAAGAATTTTTGAGTCAGATATAGAGGCTGATAAATTCGACATCGAATACAAAGGTACGTTACCTTAGAACCATGAAAGAAGGTAAGCAAATCGAATTTCAGAAGTGGGAAGGGACAGGAAACACCTTCGTGATGATAGACGATAGAAAGGGGGAGATTAAAGAGATTGAAAACGATCTTGTTCAGAGGATTTGCAATGAAGAGGATACAGACGGAATTATTTTCATTAAACCTTCATTAAATCCACAAGCTGACTTCCTTTGCGATTATAGAAATCCTGATGGTTCAAGGTCGTTTTGCGGGAATGGCACTAGAGCAACTTTTGCATATGCTAGGAGAGATGGTTGGCTTGGTGATGAAGCAGTTTTAGAAGCTTTTGACGGGCTACATAAAGTGAGATGGAATTCAGAATACGACCTTCCAAGTGTTCAATTTGAAATCGTTGAAATACCTATAGAGGTAGAGGGTGATTGGTATGTTTACACAGGCTCTCCTCATCACATTTTCAGAGTTGATTCTGCAGAAACTCTAAAACTTGTTGATATAGAGGAGATAGGCGCGGAAATTAGGTATTCAGAAAAATACAAACCAGAAGGAACGAATGTTAGTGGGCTATGTAATACGTCTTCGCCGCTAGTAATAAATCTTAGAACTTACGAAAGAGGGGTTGAATCGGAAACCGAAGCTTGTGGAACAGGTGCAGTAGCTGCAGCAATTATAGATCACACGATAAATGGTGGACAGCCTCAACGAACAGTTAAGATGCCTGGTGGAGATTTGCACGTTGAATTTGAGCCGGAAGCTGAGTGTTATAAACAGGTTTGGCTTTCTGGCCGCGCATCAGAAATGAAAAGAGGTGTGATTACCTTCCTCCTTTCGCTTGTGCCTTTTTTCCTCCAAGCCCAAACTCCTTGGCACGAATCTCTAAGCGATCAAACACAAATTAGCATTCTTACAGCAAGCCCGGGTGAGGATATTTATGCTCTGTTTGGTCACACAGCAATAAGAATATACGATCCATTAGATATTCCAGAATCAGATTGGGTGTTTAATTACGGGACATTTTCATTTGGCGATGGCTTTTACTTCAAATTTGTTAAGGGCAGATTGGATTATAAATTATCAGTAGAGCCTTATCATCATTTTTTCAAAGTATATCATGACTCTGGAAGGGGTCTAAATTCTCAAACTCTCGATTTAAACCCTTCACAAGTTAGGGAGGTGGCCAAATATCTAGCATGGAATGCTCAACCTGAAAATGCAACTTATTCATATGAATTTTTTAGAGATAATTGTGCCACAAGGGTGTTTACTGTGCTTGAATCCGCACTTGGCGAGAGCATAGAATTCAACTGTGAGTCTGACGGAAGAACTTATAGAGATGGACTTAAACCATACATCGGTTGTAAGCCATGGACAGAGTTTGGTATGGATTTCATTTTGGGTCCCAAAGCTGATGAGGTGATGGTTGATTGTGGAGCAGCTTACATACCAGATGAGCTTTACAAGGCACTAGAAAGGTGCACTATTGACGGAAAACCTTTAATAGCTAATTCAGATCCGCTTATTATTGCTCCAAACACTTGGATGAAACCTAGGTACAACTTTATTCTTGGTTTAAATATGCCACAACTGTTTTTTTTGCTACTATCAGTGATGGTTGTTTTTCTAAGATACAAAGTGGGTGAAAGCAACCTTACTACAAGAATTGTAGTTAAAACTATTCAAGTAATTACTGCAGCATTAGGAGTTTTGTTGATTGCTATGTGGTTATTCACTGACCACGTTGATACGTGGGCAAATTGGAACATGATTTGGACTATTCCAGCTATAGCTACACTTGTAAGTAGAAGGAATGTGGTGTTATCAAATATTGCGATTGCATTGTATTTGCTGGTGGGTCCATTTGTTTGGCCTCAGTATATTTCTCTTTCATTGTGGCTAGTTGCTATCTCCGTATTTTTGACATTAACACCCCAAAGCAAATGAGGAAATTTTTACTTTTTATTTCAGCGATATCAGCAATTTGTATCATCGGGTGTGAGGATAGAGAACCGCTTAGTTGGGAATCTGATATTTTCTTGCCCCTAGTAGACGAAAAAATTAGCTGGTTAGATTTTGTCGAAGATACATTAGACATTGAAGTAGGCGTTGATGGTCCTGCTACAATTGTTTGGCATCAACCTATTGATATGATTGCGGGCAACTTGGCTCCAATACTTCCAGATACATCTCTAGAAGAGAACATTGGAATTGGAAACATCCCAGTCCAAATTCCAGTACCAACAGAATATCCTTTTATTGTTCAAGAAGAAGAACTTCCAATCACCAACCTTGGTGGATCTAGTGGTGCCTACTTGAGAGAGGTTGTTGTATCGTCAGGCGAAATGGTATTCGCAGTTGAAAGTACAATAGAGGGGGAGCTAGAAATGAGCTATTATCTTACTTGTTGCACAATTGATGGAGATACAGTTGGGATAGATTTAGTTATTCCACCGGCTGTAGATGGAGAGCTTGGTGTCGCAACAGGTTCAATGAGTTTGGAAAATGCTTTTTTTGATTTGACAGGAACCTCTGGGGTTGGCAACAACTTAATAACAACATTTTTTTCAGCTCAAGGTTCGCCAAATAGTGAAGAGATATTCTATGCTGATAGTGATGATAATATCAAAGTGACGGTGCAATTTAAAGATTTTGAAGTGCAGAGTGCCCTAGGATACTTTGGAAATTTACAGGCTGGTTTTTCAGCAGAAGAGATTCTTGATGATACCATTCCTCTTCCAAACCCAATTCTAAATATGGAAGGAGCGAAGGCGACTCTATTATTACAAAATACAATTGGAGCAGATCTACGATTCAATTTTGATACACTAGCTATAGATGGTCAACAATTGCAGCATCCTTCATTCTTTGGAATTCACGATATGGCTAGGGCCCAATGGATTAATGGTGAGCTTTATTCAGCTACTGAACTTGAGTTGGATCTAACAGAGGATGGTAGCAATCTTGTTACTTTAGTCGAGCTTATTCCCGAAAATTTTAAAACTGTCGGTAACATTGAGTTAAATCCATACGGTGATATTAGTTTAGGTAATGATTACCTAGATGTCGGCCAAACCCCAAATCTTGAGTTACTCCTAGAAATACCATTAAACGTTGGATTTGAAGGTATAGTTCTAGATGACAGCTATGTACTTGATCCATCTTCTGATTTCCCAGAATTTGATGGTCAACTACTCATAGATATGTGGAGCACTTTCCCTGTGAGTGTTGATGCTACTTTTGAATATGTATCAAATAATGAGGAAGGAACAACAGTATATGGCGATTTGGCATTAAATTCTGGGAAGTTGTTACTTGACCAACCAGCTCATGGGTTTATGGAACTTCAAGTTGATAAGGGAATTGTTGATCCTGGCGGAACAATAAATGTCACAGTCTACTTAGAGACAAAGGACGCTGTTGAGTTTGATGGCACAGAAGACATTAGGGTGCAGGTAAGAGCTAAGGGAACATATTTAATTGAGGAATGATGAGGATGATATTCAGTACAATAGCAATTGTGAGTTTGGCCTTTAGTTCAATTAATGCTCAGGTTTACACTACTTCTGAATCTTCTTCTTTTAGAAATGATTCACTTTTTAAAAAGTCTGATCCTGTTTCTATAAGAGAATATTCATTTGAATTTTGGGGTAATCAAACAAGTAATACAATTACTGCAGGATTTATGAATACGATAGGTCACGGTGGGTTTATTTCAAAAGATGACCTAGATCCTATCATGAATGCTCACATTGGAAATTTTGGATATTTAGGAGCGAATGCTGGATTTAATGTGAGTTGGTCAACAAAACCTAGAGAAGGGAAACAATGGTCATTGTGTGGAAGTTTTGGTTCAGAGGTAATAGTTGATTCTCGATGGACCAAGGACTTATTTCAACTGATTTGGTATGGAAACGCTAATTTAGTTGGTGATGTGAATGTTATTAGTGGCTCAGGTGCTAGAGTTGGTTTGTTTAATAGATTAAGTTTAGGTGGAATTAAGAATGATACTAAACAAAGAATAGAACTTTCATTCGTTCAAAGACTTGTTGGAGGCGAGTGGAGTGTTCCTTATGGATATTTCTATGTTACTGAGGATGCTGATTCACTTGAAACATACCTACAGACTGAGGCTAGACTTCACTTTGGATCGGACAATACATTAATGCCAACATATGGGGTAGCCATTTCAGGTATGGTACCTATTAGGTCGGAAGATTTACCAGTAGAAATAGATATCTATTTTAAAGATGTTGGACTCCTTTTCGAACCCGAGGGTTCACAAGTATATTGGGTCCAGGAGGGAATTTCCACAACCGGTTTGCCAGTTTTTGGCGATAGCCTTACTTGGGAAAATATTATTGACGGAAATATTTCAACAGACACACTTCTTCAATCTGGAAAGTCTGTAAATAGAATGGCGTTATTACCATCAAAACTAGGCGCAACATTGAGATTTGACATCTCTGAAAAAATTGGATTTAATGCTCATGTTTCCGTTGGTGGATGGATGCCTGAGCCTCTTTATTCTTGTGGAATAGATTATAAATATTCAGATAATATAAATTTAGGCGCTCGTACTAAAATTGGCGGATGGGGTGATGAAAGACTTGAACTTTATGGAAGAATAGATATTCCAGGAGATAGAGTTCTATACATAGCAGTTGAAGAACCCATTGGATTATTTTTCCAAGATTCAAATGGAGCCCACACCACTTGTAGAGGAATTACTTTAAGACTTTCTAAGGAAAATGAGTAGAGCCAAATTTGACCAAATCTCTGGTAGCAATCTTTTAGTAATTGCAGGTCCTTGCGCTATCGAAGGTGAGCAGATTCACGATATCGCTGATGGTGTTATCGAAGTTTGCCGTGATTTAGGCTTATCTCTAATTTTTAAGGGGTCTTATCGCAAGGCAAACCGTTCTAGACTCGATAGTTTTACTGGCATAGGTGACGAAAAGGCTCTACAACTTTTAGCCGAAGTAGCCCAAAAGCATGAAGTCCCAATTACTACCGATGTTCATTCAAAGGAGGAAGCGGCTATGGCTGCCAATTATGTTGATGTACTTCAGATACCTGCCTTTCTTTGTAGGCAGACCGACCTTGTGGTGGCTGCGGCTCAAACTGGAAAAATCGTAAACATTAAGAAAGGCCAATTCCTTTCAGCAGAGTCTATGCGGCATGCTGTTACTAAGGTTTGGGATTCAGGTAATGAAAATTGTTGGGTTACTGAAAGAGGAACCACTTTTGGATACGAGGATTTAGTAGTAGATATGCGTGGCATACCAATTATGAAAGAATTTGCCCCAACTGTTGTCGATCTTACCCATAGCCTTCAAAAGCCAAACCAATCGTCCGGAGTCACCGGTGGCAACCCACAATTCATATCTACAATTGGTAAAGCAGCTGTAGCGGCAGGCGCTGATGCGGTGTTTATTGAAACTCACCCCTATCCTTCAAATGCCAAATCTGATGGAGCAAATATGCTACATTTAGATAATCTCAAAGAATTATTAACTGCTCTCATGAGAGTGCATCAAGCAGTAAAATGATGATAAACAGCCTCAAAATTCTAATTTTCTTTTTTGCATTAAGCACCATGGCAATTGCCCAATCTGACGTTGAACTTAGAGTAATTGGTGGAACATATGAGGATGTAGCAAGCGCACTAGTTACAACTCCTAGTGGTGGAGTATATGCATTAGGTAGCACATCTAGTCATGGAGACGGAACTGTAAGGGGG
>CEUK01028936.1_pt1 | contig 10110 bp, 10 predicted proteins | sample 356451 | NCBI WGS metagenome assembly CEUK01 (sample SAMEA2622843, study PRJEB7988) | marine metagenome | isolation source: saline water (ENVO:00002010), including
TAATTATTATATAACTCTACCTAAAAATAATTTGGAATTGGCCTTGTGGTTGGAAGCGGACCGAATGTTTCAATTAAATCTGGATAAAAAAAGTCTGGAGGTCCAACGTCAGGTAGTTATAGAGGAGTTTAAACAGCGGTATTTAAATCAACCTTATGGCAATAATCTAGCACAGCTAAGAAAATTAACCTACAAAGACCATCCATACCAGTGGTCAACAATTGGATTGGAAATAAGTCATATTGAAAAAGTAACCCTGGAAGATGCCAAACATTTTTACCAACAGTTTTATGCCCCAAACAATTGCGTTTTATCGATTTGTGGAGACATTGATTATGAAGAGACGTTTGTGTTGGTAAAAAAATGGTTTGGGGATATACCTTCTTCTGAAATTGCTCGCCAACCTAAAATTGAAGAAAGACAGCAACTCGAACAAAGGGTTGAGACCGTTAAGGAATCTGTTCCGCTAAATGCATTTTTATGGTCTTTTAAAGTTGGTTCAAGGACAGATGATGATTTCCCTATTGCTGACCTGACCAGTGACATTTTAGGACGTGATGAAAGTTCATTATTGTATCAAAAATTGGCAATTGAGTTAAAATTGGTGTCCAACATTAGTGCCTATCTCACAGGAGATAGAGGACCAGGGATGTTGATAATTTCAGGAAAGATAAACGATGGAGTTGAATTTGAAACCGTTGAAAAAGAAATTTGGCGCATCATTAATCAACTTAAGAAACAAGGGATTTCCAATGAAAATCTTCAGAAGGTTAAAAACAAGTTTGAGACAGCGCATGTTTATGGTGAAATGAATGTAATGAATAAAGCCATGAACCTATCTTATGCAGAGCTATGTAACGATGTTGAGAACATTAATTTAGAATTAAAAGCCTATCAATCAGTTCAAACCTTACACGTTCAAACCTGGGTTCAGGAAACCCTGAAAGAAAGTACACTTAGTAAACTACATGTAATAAAATCGAGTAATGGATAGAAGTATAGCTCCCGAAATTAAAAATCAAATTGAGTTAACAAAACTCAGTGTTCAAAAAGAGATAGTGAATGGAGTTGAGGTCAACTATGTTAATGGAGGAAGTGCACCGTTATTAAAATTGGAATTGGTATACAATGCAGGTTCTAAATACCAATCACAACCATTGGTTGCTTCTTTGGCTTTTGATATTTTACGCGATGGGTCAAAAAAAATAAACGGAAAAGCATTTAAAGAATCTATAAATGGTCTTGGAGTATATTATGGAATGGATGTTTCCAAGGATTTCGGGACACTTTCTTTTTTTGTTCTCGAGAGGAATTTAAACGCACTATTGGATTTGATTAAGGAAGTTATTACTCATCCCAATTTGCCAGAAGAAGAGTTTAACCGTCTTCTTCAAAAGGAAAAAAATGATTTTATGGTGGACTGTGAGAAAACATCCTTTTTAGCTCGCCAAAGATTTGCAGAGGTTTTGTTCAATGAAAGTGAATACGGAAAAGTTGCGCACTATAAAGACTTTGATAATGTAGAATATCAGATGTCGAAGTCTTTTGTTTATGATTATATCGTTAATACTCCCTTTAAATTTTTAGTTTCAGGAAGCATTTCCACTAAATCTAAAGTATTACTCACAAACTTTTTGGAGTCATTGGAAATAAGTTCAAAAGGAACTAAAAAAGAGGCAAAAAAGTGCAACCCGAAAAAGGAACTGCATATCATTTCAAAAGATTCGGAACAATGCAGCGTAATGCTGGGAAAATTATTGCCAGGAAAAACACATCCGGATTATCATCAGATATCCATAACAAATGCTTTATTAGGTGGTTATTTCGGGTCGAGATTAATGCAAAATATCAGAGAAGAAAAAGGTTGGACGTATGGAATCCACTCGACTATTATTAATTATGAAGAAGCTACCAGTTTAGTAATTTCAGCAGACGTGTTACATGATAAAGGGGACGATACCTTTAAAGAAATAAAAAAGGAAATCACCAGACTTCAAAATGAACTGATTTCAGAAAAAGAGCTGGACATTTTAAAAAATTATTTAAAAGGGAACCTTTTGAAAGGGTTTGATGGTGCCTTTGAACAAATAGATCGCTTTTTTTCCGTTGATTCATTTGGTTTGGGTTGGAGTTACTATGATGAGTATATAAAAACACTCGAGACCATAAATCCAGAGGGGATTCAAAAAATTTCAATTCAATACTTAAAATGGGAGGATTTTGTGTTCGTTAAGGCGGGAGGCAAGCATGCATGAAAAATTTCTTTAAAAGCGAAATTTCCAATTGGAGATTAGTGTTGATCACATTAGTTTTTGTATCTGTTTTAATAATAATTATGAGTGATGAGTTGGGTTTGACAAGTCAATATATTCAGTACATCTACTATTTAATATATTGTTTCATAGTCCTCAGTTATCTGGATGTTTTTTGGAAAAAAATTAAGAAAAGAAAACCGTTAAATGATATTTTAGATGATTAAGAATGAATTTTTGAATTAAATTCGTAAACCATTTAAACTAAACTGCTTATTCTTTTAATATCTGACACTGAATGACTATTTTAGCTTTTCAATTTTTTACATCTATTTTTAACAATTTATATTATGAGTAAGATTACTGTTGTAGGTGCTGGTAACGTTGGAGCAACTTGTGCTAACGTCTGCGCACACAAAGAACTGGCAACTGAGGTTGTTTTATTAGACATCAAAGAAGGTGTTGCAGAAGGGAAGTCCTTAGATATGTGGCAAACTGCCGCAGTAAATATGTATAACACAAAAACAGTTGGTTCAACGAACGATTACACGAAAACTGCAGGTTCTGATGTAGTTGTAATTACATCCGGATTACCCAGAAAGCCAGGTATGAGCCGTGATGATTTAATTGCAACGAACGCTGGTATTGTAAAATCAGTAACTGAAAACGTAATTAAACATTCTCCTGATGCAATTATTATAGTTGTATCCAATCCATTAGACGTTATGACTTATTGTGCTTATTTAACAGCTCAAAAAGCATCGAATAAGGTTATGGGAATGGCTGGTATATTGGATACTGCTCGTTACAAAGCTTTCTTAGCTGATGAAACAGGAGTTTCAGTAAAAGATATTCAGGCATTATTATTGGGAGGACACGGTGATACAATGGTTCCACTTCCAAGATTTACAAACGTTGGAGGAGTTCCTGTTACCGATTTAGTTTCAGAAGAAAAATTAAATGCTATTGTTGAAAGAACCAAAAAAGGAGGTGGTGAATTGGTAAACCTCATGGGTACATCGGCCTGGTATGCTCCAGGTGCTGCTGCTGCGCAAATGGTTGAGGCAATCGTCAGGGATCAAAAAAGAATTTTCCCTGTTTGTGCATGGCTAACTGGTGAGTTCGGACTAAAAGACGTTTATTTGGGAGTTCCTTGTGTGCTTGGTAAAGAAGGTATTGAAAAAATCATTGAATTGAATTTAACGGCTGATGAGCAGGCATTATTAGAAGAGTCTGCTGTAGCAGTTAAAGATGTGATGTCAGTTTTAACAAAAATGAACGCTGAAGCGGAAGCTTAAGTACTATAATTACTAATAATTAAAAGCCCTGCAATTTGCGGGGCTTTTTTGTTCTTCATTTTCACAGGCTTGTCGAGAAATTATTTTTTTACAACTGAATAACCACCATCAATGTGTATTATTTGACCTGTAACCCAGGATGAATTAGGCTTTAATAGAAAGGCTGCAGCTTCTGCAATATCTTTTGGATCTCCTACTTTTTTTAATGGATTATTTTCAGATTGAACTTTTATTTTTTCTTCACTATTTAGAAATCTACTGGCCAAATTTGTATTTGTTAAGGAAGGAGCAACAGCATTAACTCGAATAGAAGGTGATAATTCAGCAGCCAATGAACGTGTTAAGCCCTCAATAGCGCCTTTGGACATTGCAACTTGAGTATGGTAATTGAATCCAGATTGCACAGCAATGGTTGAGAACAAGACAATGGATGCATTACCGCTTTTTTTTAGGTTGGGTAAGATATGCTGAATTATCCGCGTCGCTCCGAGCACTTGAAATTTAAAATCTTCTATAAAATCTTCTTCTTTGAATCGTGTGAATGGTTTTAAATTAATTGCTCCAGGACAATACGCTAAACCATGAATTTCATCTGGCAGATTTTCCAGTGGTAAAACATCTTGATTAACATCAAACTTAAAATACTGTACATTTTCCCTACTCTGTATCTCGTTTGAATTGTATGTGGCAATAATATTATCTCCCTGTTTTTCAATGATTTTTACCAACTCATTACCAATCCCTGAGGAACCTCCTATTATAACATAATTTTTCATTTTATTGATTTTTAAATGATGAACAACAAATTGAAATCACACCTTAAGATGATATTTTATGAAGAATAAAAATATTTTTTTTGATAGTAAATATTGATAATGAGTTTTTACTTCTTAAAACATGCATACAATAAAAAGTCACTGTAATTTTATGCTGAAATATAACACAAGTAAGCAAGCTACTTTTATATTTGTTATTTAATACTTGAAAAGTTATTTATAAAAATCAATAATATACTATGTTAGTTGAAAGAAAATGCTCAGGCTGTGGTGTTTGGATTTCAACGGATGTTTGTCCAAAATGTGGTTTTGATTCAAACCCAAAGCGAGTTCGGGTTCAAAAAATAAGAGACGTTAAAACACAAAAAGAATCTGCAGAACCCGAAAAAATAGATCTGGTTTTAAAAAAGTGGAAAAACACAAAAAATCCAATCCTTAAGTTGACTTATTGGTTTGGATACTCTATTTGGTTTGTCTACTTTTCTATTTTATCTTTTATTGCTTTTCTAGTTGCATGGCTTCCAGGCTAACTTTTTTGACATACCATATTTTACATATATTGTTTACTGCGTTATACGCCTGGACTTTGTATGTGAAATTTCATATCCCGAATAAGAGTTTTTTAAACTATTATTTAGCGGATTTAATCTGTATGCCTATTGTTTTTTATTTAGTTGAAGCGATATTCAGAATCTTAAAAATTAATTTCAGTTTATCCATAACTAAGATTATTTTTGGTGTTCTTTATTTCTCATTCCTTTTTGAATTTGTGCTTCCCCGATTTAGCAGTCGATATACAGGAGATTGGTTCGATGTTCTCATGTACTGTATGGGAGGAGGGGGATATTATGTGATTAATAAAATATTAAACCCCTACAGTATAAACCGAATGAGTTAAGTGAATTATCAAATCGATGAATTCAGGATACAACAACTTTATTCTTAAAAAATTATAAATCGGTAATGTAAAAGGTTTTTTCTGGAACTATAAAATCATTTTAAATGATTTTTGCAAAACGATTAAAATTTGCTGATATTAAGCTTTCGTTTAATCGAAAAAATAAAACAATATGAGCATCAAAAATTTCACTTTGGTTTTTTCTTTGCTTTTCAGCCTTATTTCTGCGGCTCAAACAAATCATACAATATCTACTTCCGGTATGTCATTTTCGCCATCACAATTAACAATTGAAATTGGTGACACGGTAACATTTATAAACACGGGCGGTTCTCATAATATCAATGGGACTCAAGAGACATTTCCGAATAACCCTGAGAGTTTTGGTAATTCTGTTGGTTCCGGGTGGACTTACAAACATGTTTTTTCAATTGCGGGAGAGTTTGATTTTCAATGTAATCCTCATGCTAATGCTGGAATGAAGGGAAAAGTAATAGTGCAAAGCAATACTTCTGTTCAAGGTCGAGATTATGCATCTCATTCAAACATATTCCCTAATCCATTTCAAAATTCAGTATTCGTAAAAGGTTGTAATGGAGGAGAGGTTTATTTATACAGCGTAATAGGTAAGTTGGAAGTTAATGAGTTAATAACTAACGACAATTATAAATTACTAACAGATGAACTGCCTGTTGGAATTTATCTATATAAAATAATAAATGCCAATAAGGAAACTGTCTCGGGAAAATTGATAAAAAAATAACAACAGAGTTAAAATTTGTTGTTCTTTTTTAAACGTTATACCATATTGATAGTGTTTTACCTAAGTTTATTTATTAGGTCTTATTTGTTTTTTTCTGTAAAAACATAGAGCAATAAGTGAGTTTTCTTTTTTGAGTTCAATTCTGACGGGCCTGTATAAATGTAATTTATTTTTAATTCAGGGTGATTATCCTTGAAAGTATTAATGGTTTTTTCCCAAACTAATTTATCTGCGAGGAAAGGGAAGTTAAACTTGAATACGCCTGAAGCAACTTCTTCTCCGGTAACAGGAGAATCTACGTTGGAAAACGTTTTGTTGGAAAAGTCAACTATTGAAATGGATGTAATAATAGTAAGAACAAAACCAATCAATACGGTGAATTTAAAACTCCTGGAATTTTTGAATGAAATTGCATGATCTTCAGAATTTGTAACGTATTTAAACAAAAACCACGAAGCAATTAGAATCAGCCAAAATAAACCGTGCTCTAAAAGCTGAAATCGATCGCCAAAAACCTGGTCGGCAATGGAAAACAAGCTAAATAATATCATAGATGCGAAAACAGCTCTGAAAAACCATTTTTCTGCGATATTTCCTTTTTTCTTTGAGAAGTTGATAATTGCCAGTAAATAAAATACAAAATTAATCACTTCCAAAGCAGAGACAACAGCTAAAGCAGAAGTAGCAAAAATTGGATTTTTAAGTCCAAGGGATCCGAAAAATTTAACAAATAATGCAAAGAAATCTTTTCCAACCCATAAATTATGTACATCTGGTATGATTTTATCCGCTACACTAAGTCCCCAGAAAAACGTCCAGAAAATCAGTATTGAAAAACGAACTATTGCTCTCTCCTTCATTTTTTATCTTCAGTTAAAATGTAAAAAATTAAGCCATCCGCTTTCTTTAATCGAAGTGGATTTGGTACAGTGTAAATGTGATTGATAGATTTTTCAGGGTATTCTTTTTTAAATCTATCGATAGATTTTTCAAAAACAGTACTACCCCCTAAAAATGGAAACGAAACTTTGTAAATATTTTCACCCACTTTTTCGGCATTGAGAGCGTCTGTTCTGCGAGAAAAGTAATTTGAGTTGTAGTTGAAAATAGAAATACTTGTTATAGAAACCAATAAAACTCCTACAAGAGAAGCTGCAGCCAATTGCTTTTTATCCAATAACGGTTGGGGAGACGTGTTTTTATTCAAGCGTATAAAAGCAATCCATGAGAAAAGGGTTAAAAACCAGAATAAAGTATGTTCGAGAAGTTCAAATCTATCACCAAAAATATGGTCACCAATTGAAAAGACTGTGAAAGTAATCAACGTAAATAGAATCCCCGCAAAAAACCAGGAACGAGACGACTCTTGTTTTCTCTGTAAAAAATGAATTAGAGCTCCAGCGAAAAAAACAAAAGCAAAAACTTCGAGTCCTGCAGCAATAATCAAGGCTGCATCGGCAATTATTGGTGACTCTAATCCTGCCGAAGCGAAAAACTTTTGGAATTGAGCAAATCGGTCTCTTCCTACCCAAAGGAATAAACTGCCACCAATAAACTTATCAACGATATTAAAAAGCCAGAAAAGTGACCAGTAAAATAATATTGCGTATCGGATAAGTTGATTTGTAGGAACTTTTGTTCCATGCTCTTCCTGCATACCGGAAATATTAAGGTTATTATTTGATTGTCTTTTAGAGAACCTTAAGCTTCTGAAGCCTCTTTTTCTCTTCTTTTTCTGGCGTCAATGAAACTTTTAACAAAGAAAACCATAGCCATTACGGTACTGATAATCATCACAAGAACTCTACCTATTGCTAAACCATCGCCTCTACCTAAAGCGCCCATTAAAGGTTTTATCAATCCGAATAGGATCACTAAAGTGAGTAAAACTGCTATATGAGCAATTATTTTATTTTCTTTTTTAACTCCATAATTCATTCCTAATAGAGCAACTCCTATAAATGCGGGTATTAAGGCCGTTATAGAAGGTGTTTCTGATGATAAATACCCCCAAAGAGGCAAAGTAATTAAGAGTATTGCGTTTATTAAACTTGCTGTATGTGCTTTCATGTTAAATAGGATTATTACGATTTGTTTTGAAATATATTGCAGAACGAAAATACCTTTTTTTTGTTTTAAAATGAATTTGTATCCGAATTTTGTGAGAAGTGTATTTTTAATACTATTCTCTCAATCCATTGATATCGTATTTAGAAAAGAACTCCCAAATGAGTTGCCCCGTATTTTGTCCATTATAGTTAAGGTCAAACCACTCGTGCCCGCCCTGATTGATTTTATAATGTTCAACCGAAACACCATTGTTTCCGTTAGAATAGTATTCATATTCAATGGAGTTGCCTCCAGTGGTAATGCTATTTGAATAGGGAACACTATCGGTACTGTTAAAATTTCTCCAAAAAGCTAAAGTCGATTCAACAGAAGCATACTCGTTATTTCCAGCATAGGGAATAACTCCGTCCGATGTCCCATGAATCATTAAAACAGGCATGGGATGATCAGGAGTATTGTCGGTTTCCAGCATAGTACCGGATACAGATGCGGCAGCGGCAATTAAATTGCTTTTGTGGTTGGCCAAACCAAAACTCATCATACCGCCATTAGAGTATCCACACGCGTATATTTTTTCTGAATCAATGACATAATCATTCAAAAGTTGTTGAATTAACGCCTCAACAAACCCAAAATCATCTGCATTACTTTTGTTTTCAGGGCTTGGTAAAGAAGGGTTCCAATGGGAGTATCCATTCATTAATGACCCTTGTGGATATACTAAAATAAAACCTTCTGTGTCGGCAAGTGATCGCATAGAGGTATATGCTGCATATTCACTAAAATTACCACCAAATCCGTGGAAGTTTAAAACTAACGGGGCAGCAGAAGCACCATTAAAACTTGAAGGAAAGTAAATCAAGTACTCCCTTGAAATACCATTATGCACAATGGATTGAATTTCTGAAGAATAGTCATAATTGTTTTCCGGAATACAACACTCTTTTTTACGACATCCCCAAAAAAAGAAAACAATTAAAAAGGCAATCAGTATATTTTTCATTGAAATTAATTTTTTAAATGCATATCCAACAAAGCTTTAACTAGGCTGTTTTCTGTTTTTTGATAATAGCTGTTGCAATAGGTCATATGACCATAACCTATATTATCGTTTTTAAAATTAACATTTGCACCTTTCTTTTTAAAATAATCGGACAACCATTCTCCAATTTCAGGGGGACATAAGTCATCATCTGAAGCATGCCAAATACATATGCTTTTTGTCTCTATTTTTCTTGGGTCGAAATTCCAGTCATAACATACATCTTTTGCTGTCTCCCATGTACTTCCCACCGAACCTCTAAGAACCGATCTTTTAATTGAATAAGAAACCATTTCAACTAAAGCAGTATCTTCTTCAACTTTTTCATCTGTATAGATAAGAGCACTCAATGGTACAGTTGGAGAAAATAAATCAGTGGCTAAATATATTGTGAAAAACCACCAGGCATTTAAAGGGCTTTTTAATTCTTCCGTAGTTTTCAATTGTTCGTATCCAAGAGCACCTTCAATATTAATTTCATTAGTTAAATCACCCGGTAATAAAGGAGCATTCAAGCCCAGTCCAACACATCTCTCTTTAAAATGAAAGGCAGCTGCCATAGCATGTGGGTTCCCTTGGGAATGTCCTGTAATCATAAATTCATTTACATTTTCAAGATTTAATACTGTGTTTAAATCCTCAGATGCCCACTCAATAACAGAACGACCAATTTTCACATCCGTATTTCCATAGCCTGGTAATGAAATGGAAATCCCTTTTACATTGAGCTCATTGCATGAGTTTTGATGAACCAGCTTTTCAAAAGTTGCGTCCAATCCAGAACCATGTATATTAATAATAACAAGAGCGTTTGTGTCTTTGCTTCCGTAGGTGAAATATTCAATTTTTCTACCATTTTGGTCCAGAGCAAGCTTCCCTCCTTCGTTTAACAGAGCTTTTCTGTCTATATCATTCTGGCCTTTGTTTTTTATAATTAACCCACCAATAGTAAAAACCAGGAACAGTATCAAAAGCACAATGGCCAGATATTTTATAATTTTTAAGATTCTC
>CEUK01064696.1_pt1 | contig 10098 bp, 8 predicted proteins | sample 356451 | NCBI WGS metagenome assembly CEUK01 (sample SAMEA2622843, study PRJEB7988) | marine metagenome | isolation source: saline water (ENVO:00002010), including
TACAAATTTATTTGTTACCGCATTATAACCTACTTCATAATCAGAATGTTTAACTCTTTCAAGTACAACGGATCCATTTTTTCCAGCATTCGACGCAATTTTTTTCAACGGAGCACTTAAAGCTTTTTCAACAATGAACGCACCTATTAGTTCATCTCCACGAAGTTCAACTTTACACCATTTTCGAAGTTCTTCTGAAATGTGAGCTAATGTGGAACCTCCACCAGGAACAACTCCCTCTTCAACTGCCGCTCGCGTAGCGTTAACAGCGTCTTCAATCCTTAATTTACGATCTTTCATTTCAGTTTCCGTAGCCCCACCTACTCTTATTACAGCAACTCCACCACTTAATTTACCTAGTCTTTCTTTAAGTTTCTTTTTTTCATAAATTGAATCACTTGTTTCAAGTTCACGACGCAGTTGTTCGCAACGAGAAAAAACTTCCCGTTTGTTTGAGTCGGAAATAATAGTTGTAGACTCTTTATCAACAATTACTCGACGTGCCCGCCCTAGGGATTTAATGTCTAAATTATGCAAACTAGAACCAGACTCAGCGCTAATAACTTGTCCTCCTGTTAAGATGGCTAAATCTGAAAGTAAAGCTTTGCGACGTTCTCCAAAAGCCGGTGCTCTAACAGCAACTACGTTTATAATGCCTTTCATTTTATTTAAAATAAGTGTAGCTAAAACGTCTTTTTGAATATTATCGCTTATAATTAGTAAGGGATCATCCGTTTTAGATACTAATTCAAGAGTGGGCAATAACTCATCTTTAACTGATGTAATGGTATTGTCCGTAATTAAAATATAAGCGTTCTCTAAAATCGTTTGCATTCGTTTTTGATCCGTTATAAAATAACCTGATGTAAATCCTTGATCGAATTTCATCCCTTTAGTTATCTCAAGTTCATTTACCGTAGATTTACCTTCTTCAATTGAAATAAGACCTTCTCGTCCCACTTTAGTTTGGGCTTTGGCGATTAAGGAACCCACCTCTACATCATTACCAGAAGAAATAATTGCTACATTTGTAATGTCTAAAGGACCTCTTAATGGTCTCGAGTAACTCGTTATTTGTTGAGCGACAAATTCTGTTGCTCTTTCAATTCCTCGTTTTAAAACAATCGGGTTAGAACCTGCTGCTACATTTCTCATACCGTGTTTTATAATAGCATAAGCAAGAACTGTAGCTGTGGTTGTTCCATCCCCAGCAACTTCATTTGTTTTAGAAGTCGCTTGGCGAATTAGACAAACCCCTGCATTTTCCAGATTGTCCGTTAAATTAATCTCTTTTGCAATAGTTACACCATCATTAACAATTTGAGGTGTCCCAAATTTTTTTCCTAAAACGACGTTTCTCCCTTTTGGTCCTAAAGTTGCAGAAACAGCTTCCGCTAAGACATTCATTCCGTTTTTGATTGCTTTGCGTGCTAAATCTTGATAAAGAATTGCTTTTGCCGACATAATAAAAAGAAGTAAATACTCTTTTCAAATGGCTCTTTTTGTAATTTAACTGGTATAATATGTTATTTAAAAATGTTACTGACTCAGGCGGGACTTGAACCTGCGACCTTGGGCTTATGAGTCCCCTGCTCTAACCAACTGAGCTACTGAGCCTTTCTATGAATAATATACACATTATAAGAGTATCAAATATCTTTCTCTTACGTAAGGGAATCTTGTCGTCAAATTTAAAATTATTTTGTATAGTAAAATAGGTTGAAAGGGTCATTAACTCAATGGTAGAGTATCCGGCTTTTAACCGAATAGTTCTGGGTTCGAGTCCCAGGTGACCCAATTAAATCCTTTTGTATAAGGGCTAAAAACTTCCATATCGATTAAATCAATATTTTATCGTAATATAAATATATTAGTATTAAATTCTTTTACATAGTAAATTTATTAAAGTAGACTATAAATTTATGTTCAAAACTATACTTCAAAGTTACTCTCAAAAAGTTTTTTCCAAATATAAACCTCAAGTCGAAGATATCAATGCATTGGAAAATAAATTTAGGTTATTTACAGATGTAGAGTTAAAAGAAAAAACGATAGAATTACGCCAAAGGTTGTTAAAAGGCGAATCGACACTTTTTATTATTTCAGAAGCCTTTGCTTTAGTACGTGAAGCTAGTAGAAGAGTTTTAGGTCTTCGCCATTTTGATGTTCAGTTAATTGGAGGCTTAGTTTTAAATGAAGGAAAAATAGCTGAAATGAAGACAGGGGAAGGTAAAACTTTAGTCGCTCTATTACCGACCTTTTTAAACGCTTTATACAGTAAAGGTACACATGTAATTACCGTAAATGACTATCTAGCTAGAAGAGATGCGGAGTATGTGGGCCAAGTTCATTGTTTTTTAGGACTAACCGTTGGATTAGTGCAAGAGAATATGGAACGTAGTGAGAGAAAAAAAAATTATGATTGTGATGTTACTTATGTGACTAATAATGAGTTAGGGTTTGATTATTTACGAGATAACATGGCTGAAAATTTTAATGAAATTGTTCAACGGCCCTTTTTTAATTGTGTAATTGATGAAATCGATTCCATTTTAATTGACGAGGCTCGAACACCCTTGTTAATTTCAGGAACGGGAGAAACATTTCAAGAAGAATATTTACAGGCCACGCGATTAGTAAAAACATTAAAGCGTGACATACATTATAAGGTAGATGAAAAGAGACAAAATGTAACCCTAAGTAATGTTGGTGTTTCTTTTTGCGAGCAAGCTTTAGAAATTACGGATCTTTATAGTTCCAATGAACCTTGAATTTTTTATATTTTAAACTCAATTAAAGCTAAAGAATTATTCCAAAAAAATACTAATTACATTATTAATGAGAATCAAGAAATTGTTATTGTAGATGAATTTACAGGACGTACAATGGCTGGACGACGTTGGAGTAATGGTTTACATCAGGCTGTAGAAGCAAAAGAAGGTTTACCCATTCAGAATGACAGTAAGACCCTTGCCTCAATAAGTTATCAAAATTTATTTTTACTATATAAACAGCTTTCTGGGATGACAGGCACTGCAAAAACTGAAGAAGTAGAATTTGAAAAAATTTATAATTTAGAAGTGGTTCCTATCCCCACAAATAAAGCGATTAAACGAAAAGATTTATCAGATTTAATATATATAAATCAGTATGTAAAATGGCGTTGTATTGCGCAAGAATGCCTTGAAATGTTTAATATTGGTCGTCCCGTATTAATTGGTACAACAACTATTGAAAAATCTGAAGTATTAGCCTCATTACTTTGTGAATGTAAGCTTTCTTATAGACTTTTAAATGCAAGACCGGAAAATGCGGAAAGTGAATCAGAAATTATTGCACAGGCAGGATGTAACAAGGCTATTACAATTGCTACAAATATGGCAGGACGCGGAACCGACATTTTATTAGGTGGTAACTCTACTTTTTTAGTAGCTACCGCAATGAAAGAAATTTTTATGAAAACAAAAAATTTGGAAAGCAATGAATTTATTCAAAATCTAGATATAAAAGATTTTAATTTATTAAGCGATCTTACACGGCAATATCCAAATTTAATAAAGAAGCCTCTTTCTGAACTTAAAAAACAACCTAGTTCCGTAATAGCATTGTTTGTGAAACTTTATGAACTTATACTAAGAGAAAAAAAGATACTCGTAAAAAAAGAAGGAGTAAGGATTAAGCGTTTTGGGGGCTTGCATGTTATTGGAACAGAACGTCACGAGTCAAGAAGAATCGACAATCAACTTCGAGGTCGAGCAGGTCGTCAAGGTGATCCAGGCTCTTCTCGTTTTTTTATTTGTTTAGAAGATAGATTATTAAGAATCTTTGGTGGCGAACAAATTTTGAGTATGATGCAAACTATGAATTTATCTGATGATATCCCTATTCAATCAGGCTTACTAGATCGAAGTTTAGAATCTGCGCAAAAAAAGGTGGAAGCTTTAAATTATGATACAAGAAAACAACTTTTTAAATATGAACAACCGATTAATGATCAACGAAACGGTATTTATGCGGAACGAAGACGAATTCTTGAGCAGCAAAATTTAACTGGTTGCATAATGGATTATGCTGAAAGTAGTTGCAATGATTTAATTAACAAATTTCCTACTATTGATGAGAAAACTTCTCTTCAATCAATTAGATCAAAATTTCAAAATTTAGTAGGGGTTTCTTTTCCTAACAATTTTTTTCTTAGAAAAAAGCGACTTAAATATGTATCTTTCCTACAACAACAAATTGAAATTACTTATTCTTTAAAAGAACTTGAAATGGAAGTATTTGGATCTGAATTTTTAAATGATATTGAGAAAGCGTTTACTCTTCAACAAATTGATGATGCGTGGGTTGAACATTTGCAAAAAATATCTTTTTTAAAGGATTCTATAAAATGGGTTGCTTATGGGAATAAAAATCCCGTGACAGAATATAAAAAAGAAGCATTCAATTATTTTAATATAATGTTAACACGAATTCGCCATCGAGTGGTTTATTCTGTTTTAAGATCAAAAACAATTTTATTATAAAATATTAAAGTTTTAAATATAAATCGATAGAATAATGAATGTATATAAAGAAACAATCAATTCAGCAATTTAACTCTCTGAATTAATTGTTTCTTTATATTAAACACTAAATTGGTTACCTCGTCTGTATTGTAAATAAGCAGCAACAAACAGACCTAAAATTGTTACAGATGTTAAACCTAGTACGATTCCTGATAGCAATACTTCAACCATAGATTTTTAATTTTTTCAAGTCTTTTAATTAAACACTTTAATTATATACGTTTTAATATCTAGTTTTCAATTAATCAAGTTTTTAAAACAGATTTTTATGTGTTATATCCTGAGCTTCGATTGTTACAAGATCTGATTTTGTTAAAATTTTATCTCCAGAATTGAACATTCGATTTGCATGTCTCATGCGGGCTTTATCGATTGCATTATTAATAGTACGAGCATTTGCAAATAAAGGTAATTTACTTTGCGTTTGTAGATACTGAAAAAGCGCGGCTTCAGCCGATTCGGTTATCTGATATTGTTGTTCTTCAACCGCTCTACGGCCTATTTGAATTAGCTCTTCTGGAGTGTAATTAGGAAAGTCTATATGATTTGCTACTCTTGAAGATAAACCAGGATTTGACTCATAAAAACTATCCATACGGTCTTTGTATCCAGCAAAAATTACAACAAGATCTTCGCGCTGATTTTCCATTACTTGAAGTAAAATTTCAATAGCTTCTGAGCCGTAATCCCTTTCGTTATCGGGTTTATATAAATAATAAGCTTCATCAATAAATAATATCCCTCCAGTGGCTCTCTTTAAAACTTCTTTAGTCTTAGGTGCAGTATGACCAATGTATTGACCTACAAGATCATCCCGTGTCACAGTAATTAAGTGGCCTTTACGAATATAGCCCAATTTAAAAAGAATATCAGCCATTCGATTAGCTATTTCAGTTTTGCCTGTTCCAGGACTCCCAGTAAATGACATGTGTAATCCGACGGAAAAAGCACCCATTCCTAAACCTAGATTTTTTCTAAGCCGTTGTATCAATAATAAAGCAGCAATTTCTTTAATACGTTGTTTAACAGGGGTTAATCCAATTAGGTCGTTTTCCAGTTGGGAGATGATATCTTGAATGTTTGTTTTATTATACTCTTTTTGTAAATTGATAACCATAAATATAAATACAAATTAATAATAAAAAAATATGAGCCTAATTCTGTCTAAAAAATCATATATATATATATATATTATCATTTTTGAATATTTTTTTCTACAACTATTAAAAAATAATCAAAAGAGTAAGCTGTTTCAAGGCAAATTTAAGTTTAAATTGACAATATCATAATGAAAAGCTAGGCTATCTTTCAGATACACTAGAAGTATTTAAATTTTTTATTATAAAACACTTTGAATACTCCAGAAAAATCGTAGTTTAAGATTCTTTTAAAAAATAATAATTTGATTAATTCTATAGAAATTAAACTTTTAAGAGCTAATAGATAACTACTAAAAAAACGAAATGAATGGGAGTTAGAAAAATGTATTTGTTTAGTTAGAAATCAAGCACTAAAGTTAGACTAACAGATTGGTATTAATTAGAGGAGCTAGTTTACCTTAAATGAATTACTCCAAAATTTTACAGGTAAAAAATTAGATAATATAATGCAAGCTATGTTCTTTTGAGGTATAATTAAATTTATTATACACGTATACAGTTGAGACTTTCAATAAAGTTAAGAAGTATGATCTATCACAACGAGGTAATAGACAAAAAAAAATTACAACAGCTAATGTCTGTAATTTTCCATAATTATGGAGTTGTTCGATCTTCAATAATTGCAGATCGGGTTAAAAATTTAACTTTTCATTATGCTACGATTTCTGGTATTTCATTAAGCGTAGAAGATCTTCGTGTTCCATTCCGTAAAAAAAACCTAGTTGGTTTAACAGTGAATGAAGTGGATCTTACAGAACAAAATTTTAAAATTGGAAATATTTCAACTGTTGAACGTTATCAAAAAATTATTGATATCTGAAATAACGCTAGCAACAAATTAAAAGAGGATGTCTTAACTTACTTTAAAGAAAGTGATCCACTAAACCCATTGCACATAATGGCGTTTTCAGGAGCACGAGGTAACGTCTCTCAAGTTCGTCAACTTGTGGGAATGCGTGGATTAATGGCTGATCCTCAAGGACGAATTATCGATCTACCGATTAAAAGCAACTTCCGAGAAGGGTTAAAAGTTACGGAATATATCATTTCTTCTTATGGAGCAAGAAAAGGATTAGTTGATACGGCCCTTCGAACAGCAGATTCCGGTTACTTAACAAGACGATTAGTTGATGTAGCTCAAGACATTATAGTTCGTGAAGAAGATTGCCGAACGAGTGAAGGATTATCATTAGATGAACTGTTTAATACATATAAAACAGATTTAACAATTGAAGATCGTTTAATCGGTAGACTTCTCGCTAAACCTCTAGCGATTCCAAGTGAAAATTGCATTGTACCAATAAATACCGAATTGGATAAAAATTTGATAAAAAAAATCATAAAACTAAAATTAAATGATGTCACTATACGCTCTCCATTGACATGCGAAGCCTTAAAAGCTGTATGTCAAAATTGTTATGGCTGGCATTTATCTTATTCCAATATAGTGGATTTAGGAGAGGCTGTAGGTATTTTAGCTGCACAATCGATTGGTGAGCCAGGAACGCAACTTACAATGCGTACATTTCACACAGGTGGCGTATTTTCAGGGGATTTAGCGAAACAAATTCGAGCCCCATTTTCGTCGATTTTAACATATAGTTTAAAAACAAATCTCGAAAAAACTCGTACGATTCAAGGAGAAAAAGGACTCATTTTAACAGAAGAAGTGCAGCTTTATATTAAAAACGAAACAAATACAGTTTGCACATTTAAGATTCCTCGTGGCGCAACGTTATTAGCAAGTAACAATCAAAAGATTTATTGTAATCAAGTTATAGCTGAAATAAAGCAAGATAAAAATCTTATTGAAGAAAAAGATAGAAAGGATCTTTCTACAGATGCTTCAGGAGAAGTTTTTTTACAAAATGTAAAATTAGATAAAGGAATAGATAGTCAAGGCGCCACAAAAATAATAAGTAAGACTAGAGGTTTAGTTTGGGTTCTTTACGGTGACCGTTACGTATTAAATAGTGCTACAAAAATAAATGTTCGAGTCGGCCAAAAATTTCAAGAAAAAGAGAATATTGCTACTAAAAAAATTAGCAATAATTATTCAGGTATTGTAAATTTTGATAATTTAGCATCTAGTTCTGAAATTAATGTAATTAATTCTTCGATAGTATTAGAAAATGGTTTTTTGCAAAAGACTTCAGAAACCTTTGAACATTTAAAAATACAAACTTCTAATTCTCAATTATTATTCAAATTACAGGTAAAAAATAATGAATCACTTAAGCACGGACAAACCGTTGCTTTTTTAAAGGAAAATAAGTATAAAACCGAAGCAGGTGGAATTATTTACTATTCTACTGTATTTGACGGTTATATAAAAAAACGAAGCAAAAAAAGAAAATTTTCGGGATCTCTCTATTGAATACCTGAAGAAACGCATCAATTAAATCTTGCAAACCTTACAGAAATCAAAATTGTAAATGATAAATTTATAAAAAAAGGAACAAATATTTTTTCCAATATTTATTCAAAAATAGATGGTTATATAAAAATTGATAAACAAAATTCTGAAATATTTATACAGCCAGGAGAATTTTATCAAATAGACTTAGATTCGAAACACAAGACAATGAACCGTAATCGCTTTGCTGAACCAGGCGAGGTGCTTTTTTCTAATATAGTTATACAAAAACTATCATACTTAGAATTTAAAACCGTTCATGGATTGGATTATCTTTTTATTCGCCCAGTAATAAAATATGAAGTTTTAAAAGAAAAAGGATTTTTCTTAGAGTATCGTTTTTTTCCTAATATATCCAACCAAAGTATTGCCTTACGCACTAGAAAAAGAGTATTTTATAAAGATGGTACAAAAGTAAAATCTTCAGATAGTTTAGATTTAGTACAAACTTCTCTTGTTTTAGACGTTATAAACGTACGCACAAACATAACTTCAAAAATTGAGTACGTCAAGATGCCCAATAAAGACTACAAGTTAAAATTAAACTTGTACGAACGAATTAAAATAAATGATTTAAATTTAACACACCTTAACAAAAGTAACAAAATATTTTTGAAAAAAACGATACAAAATAACCAGTATGTAGCAGTCAAATCAATTCTTGCTACAATGAAATTATTAGTAAATACTAGTGGTATTGTTTTAACAATCAAAAACAAAAGTAATATTGAAATGCTTGTTTTAAAAGAACATTTAATTAAAACCTGCGTTTTTAATTCCATTAAAGAAACTCTTTATGTACAAGAAGGTTCTCTTGTTCGAATAGGGACCTACTTAACCTCAAAAACTCGTTCGCCAGTGGCAGGTCAAGTTTACAAAATTGAACACGATAAAATATTCATTAGATTAGGACGCCCATATTTAATTTCTAAAAGAACAGTTTTACGAGCTGATTCGGGCTCTATCGTAGAAAAATCCGATATATTAGCAACCCTTGTTTATAAAACGCTAAAAACGGTTGATATTGTACAAGGTCTTCCAAAAGTTGAAGAACTTCTAGAAGCACGAAAGCTTAAAAATAAGTGTTTTCTGGCACCAAGCAATGGTCACGTTTATTTAAAAAATAAAAAAATTGAAATTGTACAATCACCTAATGACAAAGTAAGTATTAATGTAGGATCTTCAATAAAAGTAAATTTTAGGAACGGACAATATGTTCAATGTTCAGAGCCATTAACGGATGGGTCCATTAGTCCGCATGAAAAACTTGAAATTCTATTTAATTATTATAGAATAAAGTATCCTCTCTATGAAGCATGCAAAAAAAGTTTTAAACTTATGCAATTGTTTTTAGTAAGTGAAGTGCAGCGTACATATTTGTCTCAAGGTGTTCAAATCGCCGATAAGCATATTGAAATTATTGTTAAACAAATGACATCAAAAGTTCTTGTTTCTGATGGAGGAGAAACTACTTTATTACCGGGTACAATTATAGCACTTAACAAAGCTGAACTTTTAACAAAATCTTCTATACCGACTACTAAAGAACCACTTATGTATAAGCCGGTGTTATTAGGCCTTACGAAAGCCTCTTTAAATAGTGAGAGTTTTATTTCAGCTGCAAGTTTCCAGGAAACAACACGTGTTTTAACAGAAGCTGCTATTGAAGGAAAAAGAGATTGGTTAAACGGATTAAAAGAAAATGTGATCATCGGACGATTAATACCTGCAGGAACTGGATTTAAAAGTTTTGAAAATGTAAAAAAAATAGATATTGAACAAACCATGGATCTTTTTATCAATAAGTATTCGAAAAGAAAATTAAAAGACTACGTATTAAAATCCCGACTACTCTAAGTTTAAAAAATCTGGATGGTTTTGAATTATTAGTAAATATGTAGTAATTTAATATTAAGAAATGTGTCTAATAGAAGTAAATACTTGTATAAGTAAA
>CEUK01186282.1_pt1 | contig 10098 bp, 11 predicted proteins | sample 356451 | NCBI WGS metagenome assembly CEUK01 (sample SAMEA2622843, study PRJEB7988) | marine metagenome | isolation source: saline water (ENVO:00002010), including
AAAATTAGAGCAAAAAGAGGGCCGCTCACTGGACTTGAACTTTGTGTCTTAGTCCTGTTACATCTATCCTTTGCCGTTGTATGATCGTGCCGTTTAAGACGGCCAAGCGTTTCGTTACGGAGTTTCCTATTTCATTTGATATGAAATAAAGAGATTAATCCAAATCAATCTTGAAAAGTAATAAACGATTGGAGAGAGAATTATTATCAACAACGAGATTATAGAAATTTGAATAAAAATATCCATCTCTTTATCAATAAAATATATGATTAGCCACGATAATATTCCAAAAAATACTTGGAGACCATAACTTACATACATTGCTCCGTACCAAAATCCTGGCTCTATTTCATATTTAAGATTACAATTTTCACATGAACCTAGATCGCCTCTATTATTAACTAATATGTTCTTATAAGGGTTACTTTTTGGCCAGAATTTATCAGATTGACATCTCGGACAACAATTATAAATAATACTGTATAGTTTGTTTCCTTTTTTGATTATTCTGAACATAAAACAAAATTAATTAATATTTGTAAAAGAGTTCGAAATAAGAACCTCGAGTCCCACAAATATGACCATATACATTCTAGTTGTAAACAGACTCAAATAGTGTTCCCATTAGCGTCACCGTGTTTTGGGAAATTGTGAGTTGCCAGTTTTTATTAGTGTTTAGAAGGTCTTTGGTAGCCCTTAGGGAGCTACAATCACTATGCTATGTAATCATTGAAAACACTGGGGTTTTAATCCTAAAGGCTTGAGAACACTGTGAAGAAAGTATGAGTAAGGAGAAAAAGGAAACAAATGATTATCAATCTTAACTGTCAAAAACGCCCCCAAAACGTCCCCTAAATTTTGATGTAAATTGTGAGTCTAAAATCACAACTATGAGACTTCTTTTTACTGCTTTAGCTTATTTGATTAGTGTGAGTTTGTTTTGTCAAACAGACGATGCACGTGTACTAATCATTGGAATAGATGGATTACGTTCAGATTGCCTAGCATCTTCTGACACGCCAGCCATTGACGCATTGATTTCTGAAGGTCTATTTAGCCCCGACGCACTAAATAATGACATCACATACAGTGGACCTGGATGGTCTGGCATGATATGCGGTGTGTGGTCAGACAAACATGGAGTTACCGGAAACAATTTTATCGGCAGCAACTTTGATGACTTCCCATCATTTATGAAACGCATCGAATTAGAAAATCCTGAACTTAACACCTATTCGTTTTGTCATTGGTCTCCTATTAATGATTATATTTTAGAAAATGATGTAGATGAGTCGATGAATACGACTAGTGATGCTGCAATACGTGATGCTGCAGTAAATGTTTTGCAAAACGAAGATCCACATGCCATATTTCTACATTTTGACGAAGTAGATGGTGCTGGACATAGTTACGGTTTCAATCCAAACGCTCCTGAATATATTAACACCATTGAAAACACAGATGGATTCGTCTCTGACGTGATAAATGCTCTAACGAACAGACCTAACTACATAAATGAAAACTGGTTAATCTTAGTTTCGACCGATCACGGAGGCATAGGTTTAAACCATGGTGGAACATCAATTGAAGAAGAAACTATTTTCTTCATTGCAAGTGGTACAGCAATTGAAACAGATATAATTATAAAAGACACTCTTGAAGTTTTATCTCCACCTGAAAACTGTATATCGCCTGGTGCGGCTGAATTGAATTTTGAAGGAGGTGGGAATGCGGTTTACATTGATGAAAATCCTATTCTTCAACTAGGTTCTGAACAAGACTTTACTATCGAAGTACGTATTCGAACAGGGATCACTTCAGATGTGGCTATTCTTGGGAATAAAGATTGGGATTCCGGTCTAAATCCTGGGTTTATTTTTTCCTTCGAATATCCTAATGGACCTTCTTGGAAAGTAAACATCGGGGATGGTAATGAACGTGCAGATGCTAATGGATCAATTGGGGTAGACAATAATCAATGGCATACGCTTTCATGTTCTTTTGACCGTGATGGAATGATGCGGCTCTATACCGATGGTGTTTTTGTTTCCGAGCAAGACATCTCTTATATCGGAAACATAGATGTAGGCAGTGGTTGGGTTATTGGTTCAGACATTTTAGGAGATTACAGCTATATTGGGGCGATTTCTGAGGTTAGATTTTGGAAAAAAATCCTAAGTGATGAAACGATTGGTGCTTGGTATTGCAGCCCCATAAACTCAACACATCCAAATTATGAATTCTTAATAGGACATTGGGCCTTAAATGAAGGCTATGGAGAAGAAGCAAGTAATAGCACAAGTTCCGAACTGTCGGGAAATATCCAAGGAGCAACTTGGCATCAACCGGAAAACATTATTACGTTTGATTATAGTAATACACCCCGCATCACTGATGTTGCAGTAACAGCCCTAGATCACATGTGTATCAACATTGAATCTGAATGGAACTTAGATGGAATATCTTGGGTAGATGGATGTAATACTAGCGGTATTAATCGTATCGAACGAAATACATTAAAAACCACACTCTATCCTAACCCTGGATCAGATCACTTTCAGATTAATGGACTTTCAAAAGATGCTAACATAGAGGTTTTTAATCCGCGTGGACAGTCTATTTATTCAGTTCAAAACGGTTCTTCCAATTCTCACACGCCCCATCTAACAGAAAATGGGGTGTATATTATTCGAATTGTTGATGGTGAACATAAAAGAACATTGCGCTGGATTCGACAAAAACAATAATAAAAAGAGGTCCGTTCATTGGACTTGAATTTTGTGTCTGGGTCCTGTGACGTCTTTCCTTTGCCTGTGTAATCTCGGGCCTTTTAAGACGGCCGAGCGTGTCATTAGGAAGAGACTTAATTTCTTTAGATAAGGGTTCGTTTTAGACTCACCCTCTCAGTGTCAGGGGAAGAACTCATGCTGAGCGTAGCAAAGTTCGGACTCAATCAAGTATCAAAACCTTGACATTGTCAAGTTGGTTAATCACTTATTTCATCTGACACTAACTTGATGTAAATTGTGAGTCTAAAATCAAAAACATGAGACTTTATATAACCGCTTTAGTTATGACTATTCCTTTTCTTGGCTCCTTTGCTCAAGACACAAAAACAGAAGATCTACCAAGAATTGATATGATGGAAATGATGCAAACTGACAGGCTTGTATTTAATCAAGGAGATAACAACGAAATTTTATGGTTTTTTGATAATGAACTTTTTACAGGAATTGTTTATGGTGAACAAAGAGGCGAGAGAATAGAAGGTGAATTTAAAAATGGTTTAGAGCACGGAAGTCATAAAGAGTGGTATGATAATAATCAGATTAAAAAACTTAGGATATATGACAATGGTGTCAAAATATCAACTAAGGAATGGGATAGAGAAGGGAATGTAACCAAAGATGTAAAGCACTAACATCACCACCATGAGACTTCTATTTACTTCTCTCCTTTCGTTGTTTCTTTCATTCAGTTTGTTTGGACAAAGTCCTTGCAACAACCAGACATCTGTCACATATCAAGGATATGAATATGATATTATAGAGATTGGTGATCAATGTTGGTTTTCTGAAAACTGTAAATATTTACCGAATGTTTCACCCTCAAGCGAGACCAGTTTAACAGATCCGTATTATTATGTTTATGGTTATGAAGGAACAGATGTCGATGCTGCAATGTCGAATGACAATTACCAAGCTTATGGAGTTCTTTATAATTGGCCAGCTATAATAAGTGACGGAATTTGCCCGACTGGTTGGCATATACCTTCAGATGTTGAATGGCAGATTTTGGAAATTTCATTAGGCATGAGTGAATTCGAAGCTGAAAGTACATCCTTTAGAGGTGCACCGATTGGAAATTATATGAAATCAACTTCAGAATGGAATAGTGAAGGTAATGGGTCTAATTCAAGCGGTTTCAATGGTATTCCAGGCGGTATGCGCAATGATTACTTGAGTGATTTTGATGGTATGGGAAACTATGGTTATTGGTGGACATCGTCAGAATTTGAAGATTCCTCAGCTTGGTATCGTTTACTTTATAAATTTTCAGATGATGTATATAGAGAAAGTTTTTGGAAGCATGGAGGGATGTCTTCACGATGTATAAAAAACGAGGATATAGAATCAAATGGAATAAATTATGACGGAAATATGGATGGTTGTGTTAATGTGACAGACATTATTGATATGCTGTTGGAATATGGTAAATGTGAAGAACAAGATCCGTTATATTACGATGGAAATGAAGATGGATGTGTCAATTGTGAGGATGTGTTAAATATGATTGGTGAGTACGGTAGCTGCGAGTAGTTAAATATTAATGAGCTTAAGAGGCGAAATGCAAGAGATTCAATCAAATCCTGTAACCCAAGAGCCCATAATAAAAGGAATCACACGGGCTACGGAAAGCAACTCATAAGAAGGATCAAAATCTTCAGAAAGACAATTGAATTTCTTTTTTATTGGCGCATCATTTTTTGTTATATGGCATGTACTGAAAATGTACCTTAACACTCAATAATCAGTTTGAATTCACTTTATGTCAACAACATAAAATCCTCCACAAATAGGTTCGATATTTTATCAGCGAGTTCCACAAAAAAAGACCATATACAACCTAGTTATAAACAGTCTCAAAACAACCCCTCAACTGTTGGTAAATTGTGATTTACCTTTGTTTACAAGTCTTGTAGAGGGTCTTTGGCAGCACGTAGGGGGCTACACACACCTCAGTAAACATAGGCATTGTAGACGGTTACCAACAATTTTTGTTCCCATTGTGGTTCCGAATTCAGACACTTTTGTACTCTTTTTAAGAGTACCTAGATTTTAAAAAAATACCCATAATAAGCGATTGGATTTATGAAGCATCAAAAGGTAGGTTTATGGTATGAATTTTTATGATTTATACAACTTAGATGATCTTTATTCAGAAGAACAAAAACTCATAAGAGACTCAATAAGTAGTTGGGTATTAAAAAAGATCAAGCCAGTTATTGATGAGCATTTTATTAAATCAACAATACCAAATTTTCTTGTAAAAGATCTAGCTGAAATAGGAGCATTCGGATTCATAATTCCAGAAGAATATGGAGGTTTAAATATGGATTATGTATCATATGGATTAATGATGCAAGAATTGGAAAGAGGAGATAGCTCAATTAGAGTTATGGCATCAATACAAACATCACTAGTAATGTTTGCTATTAATATGTTTGGATCTGCTGAACAAAAAATAGAATATCTTCCAAAATTATCGTCGGGAGAATATTTAGGTGCATTTGGACTCACAGAGCCAAACCATGGTTCAAATCCTGCATCAATGCATTCATATTATAAGGAAGATGGTGACCACATTATTATTAATGGCTCAAAAATGTGGATTGGTAATTCGGAAAATGCTGACATTGCAATAGTATGGATTAAAGACGAAAGTTTAAATGTTAGAGGTGTTATTATAGATAAAAACAAAATAACCAATTTTGACACCAACTCATTTAAAGATAAATGGTCATTTAGAGCATCTAAAACAGGTGAATTAATTTTTTCTAATTCATCCACTCTAAAGTCTCAAATATTACCAAAAACAACTTCAATAAAAAATGCGTATCAATGCCTAAACATTGGAAGGTATGCGGTTGCATGTGGAAGTATTGGGATTGCTTTAGATTGCTTTGAAATAGCATTAAAGTATTCAAAAGAAAGAATACAGTTTAAAGCACCAATCGCATCAAAACAATTAATTCAAAAGAAGTTAGCCAACATGTCATCTAAAATTACTAAATCACAATTACTTTGCTATCACTTAGGAATGCATTTAGATTCGGGAACATGTAAACATGAACAAATTTCATTAGCAAAAAAAAATAATGTAAAAATGGCACAATATGTTGCTCGTGAAGCAAGAGAAATCTTGGGAGGAATGGGTATCTCAAGTGAATATCCTATTATGAGACATTTAATCAATACAGAAACCCTAGTAACGTACCAAGGAACCAACGAAATTCATGAACTCATTTTAGGAAAATATTTAACTGGCATCTCAGCTTTTTAAAAAAATGAAAGAAGTACAAATATTTTATGGGTCGGATACTGGAAACACCGATCATGTTGTCCACGAATTCTTAATTGAAATTTTAAAAAATAAAAAAATATCTTTTTGTATTAAACAAGTACAAAATTTAACTCAATCAGATTGGACAGAGAATACACATTTTATCCTAGGTGTTCCTACATGGTATGATGGTGATCTTCAAAGTGATTGGGAAGACTACTTTGAAACGTTTTGTAAAATCGATTTTAAAAATAAAAAAATTGCTTTATTTGGATTAGGAGATCAAATGAGTTACGATGAATGGTTTATTGATGGAATCGGCATATTAGCTGAAATAATTTTAAAAAATGGGGGAGAAATATATGGCAATTGGCCAACAGAAACATATTCATTTGAAAAATCAAAAGCTGTAATGACAGATAAACTTTTTTATGGACTTGCCTTAGATGAGGACAATCAATTCGATTTAACAGAGGTTAGATGTGAACAGTGGATAAATCAACTAGTAAAAGAGTCGTTTTTTGATACCCATTAGCTCAATTGGTTAGTAATAGGATATCTATTTTCTCAGTGTCAGGGTAAGAACTCATGGTGAGCGTAGCAAATTTCGGACTCAATAAAATATCACAACATTGACAGTGTTAAGTTGGTTAATCATTGATTTCAATTGATACTAACTTGATAGAGTTTGTGAGTTTGTATAACTATATTCAAAAATAATTATACAAAAGTTTTTGAATTTAGTTTTGTGTATGTAAGTTTGCATAACATTTTTAATAAAAAGATATACAAAATGAAAACTCTCATTAAATTATTCTTAATTTTTATAACGAACACATCAATATGTGCTCAAACTATTTTCGATGTAGTAAAAACCTCAGAATCTCACACTACATTAGAAACAGCTATTGTGGCTAGCGGTCTCGATAAATCACTCTCAAATCCTGATGCTGATTTAACATTATTCGCTCCTACTGACGATGCTTTTTCAGCTTTACCAACCGACTTACTAAACAAGCTATTAAGTGATCCAACTGGAAAGCTAAGTCAAATATTATTATCTCATGTAGCGGAATCCTCATATTTGAGTCCGCAATTATCAGATGATATGAAAATTAAAATGCTTCAAGAAAATGAGACATTAATTAAAATTACTGACGGAATGGTGAAGATAAATAATGCTAAAGTCATTGTATCTGATATTAAGGCTTCAAATGGCGTTGTTCATGTTATTGATGCAGTTCTTTCAACTTCATTTAATAATTCATCTTCTGATATGTTTGACCTTGACAAGTCGTTTTTAGAATGGAAGGCATATAAGGTAACTGGTTCACACGAAGGAACTTTAAAGCTTAGTGAAATAGATCTTGATTTTGTTAATGGACAAATAAGTGGTGGGACAGTAAAAGTTGATATGACGACAATTCAATGCACAGATTTATCTGGTAATGGAAAAAATAGTCTTGAAGGTCATCTAATGTCAGAAGATTTCTTTAGTGTGGACGATTTCCCTTTTTCAAAAATCATAATAGATGATATAAAATTATTGAATGAAACATATCAAATCAAAGCAACAATTACAATAAAGGGACACTCAGAAAAAATAGAATTTGATGCTGTTTTGCACGATAATATGATAACATCAAATATCAAAATTGATCGCACAAAATTTAACATTAAATACGGCTCAGGCTCATTTTTTGATGATTTGGGTGATAATATGATTTACGATGAATTTGACTTGTCAATTACTCTTGTAATGATTTGATATTATCAAGTTTGTAAAGCTATGTTTTATTCAAGAAATCAGCGAAATCAAATTTTATTAGTTCAAAGCTATGATGATATAAATATGTGGATTAACACATTTAGACGACCAAATAGTTTAAATAGTTACTCCTGGAATTTATTGAAAAAAATAGCTTTTGAAGTATGGAAAGACCATCTCGATGGGAAAAAACTTTCTAGAAAGTTGAATTTTATGCATCCTATTTTCTATGCAATGATAAGCACACCACAGGGCAACTTAATAGTAAACAAAAACTCTATTCGTGGTATAAATTAAACCAAAGATTATTATAACATATACATGGACATTTATCTAATATCATTTGCGATTTCAACATTATGGGTAGGACCTTTTTGGTTTGCAATGTTATTTCAACCCTATGCTGAAAAGACAAAATTAATCATGAGTAAGCCTATATTTTTTTTAGGCCCTATAGTTATATGGTTTTTAGTAATGTTCACTAATCCTAACGGATTGATTGATTTTTTCAATAGTGGGTCTCACCAAGAGGGATTTTTTGCTGGTTTAGCTAAAGGTATGTCAACTAAGGCAGGTATAACTGCGATGTGGGCACACATGGTTGCCGGAGATATATTTGCCACAAGGTGGATTTGGAAAACTTGTGTGAAAAATAACTGTCATATTTGGATAATTCGTTTTAGTGTATTTTTTGGCGTAATGCTTATGCCAATTGGGATCTTCATTTATTATATTTTTTCAAAAAAAATCAAACTACAAAGCAGGGTATAGTAGTTGTAAGTAGAAATCAAGCTGCTCATTTCAAATCAGTCACAATCACTGTCATATTCAATGCGCCGGAAAGACTCAAAAGCTCCACTGTAAGATCCTCGTATAATGTCTTCATTTTGCATCTCAAGAACACAACGCATCATTTGGCTAGAGGTATTCCATTGTTGCAATTGAATATAACCATTAATTACCTGGTTAGTCTCTGAGTATATCACATTCGAAAAACCTCGTGCTAATACGTTATGGCTAATCATGGCATTATCAACAATAAAATCGGGTCCAAAAACTAAATCATGACGAATGATGATATTAAAATCATTATCTACTTCATCACTAGAAAATTCATAGATACCATCTTCAACCAATATATCGGTAAACCATATTTCAAGTGTTGTTGTTGGATTCACCTCATAATTCCAATTTCCACATTCCGTTATGAGCGAATCACTTATAATACCATCGTTCAAATTGAAATGGAAGGTGTCCCACTCAAAAGAAGTGTCAACATATGCCTTTGTCAATTGAAAAAAACCATTTGTGCTTTCAATTGATAAACCATTGTTCAAATCAAATTCGAATAATTCAGAGCGCTCATCTTGTTTACCACAGCTTGTGATAAAAATTATGATAATCAAAAGTCGAAAGGAGTAAAAAAACTTGGATGAGTGCATGAATAATTAAAATTAACCTACATACCAATAAACAAGAAAGGAAATTCCCTACATCTGTTGGATGTAGGGAATTAGTTTAATCGCACGTAGTGTGCTGTGAATCTATTTAATTATGGGTGGTACATGAAATTTATTGTCCCATCATTTGAGCTACTTCAGGATTTTTTTCAATTAATGATTGTAGAGTAGCTGTAAAATCTGCATAATGATATAATGTACTTATTTGTCCATCTTCATTAAAATCCATAGAGCCATAGGTCATTAAATCTGCATTTGAATCCCCCATTTTCATATTCCATTTTCCGTAATAACGAACGGAGCCATCTAGTTTAAAATTTGTTGAATCGACACCTGGAAGATAAGTTGCATTAATTAAATCCATGGACATAATTTGCATCATCATATTCCAATTTTCAATCGTTTCATTTTTATTTCGGTCAGGTTCACCAAAACCAGTGCCAACTTCTTTAAAGTTTTCAGACAAAATTGACTCATCAATTTCTTTACTTTCAAATCCAGCAAATAATTCTTGTAAAGTTTGCTTATTTTTTTCATAAACAGTGTAGTCAGGCTCAGGACATGGGTTTGCGTCTGTATTGTCTTGTGTACATGATATAAAAAACACACATACAGCAAGAAAAGAGAGGTATTTATTCATTTAAAAAAAATTTAATTATATAATTTAAAATTAAGCGATTATTACAGTATTAAAAATACCTTTTTGATGGTATTATTTTCTAAAATGCTAACGTAAAATAAAATGTAAGCACAAGGCTAGGAACAGTAAAAAAACAAAACCTCGCTATCTCAGTGATAACAAGGTTT
>CEUK01138659.1_pt1 | contig 10095 bp, 6 predicted proteins | sample 356451 | NCBI WGS metagenome assembly CEUK01 (sample SAMEA2622843, study PRJEB7988) | marine metagenome | isolation source: saline water (ENVO:00002010), including
TTGGTACGAGTGACCTTAATGCGTCTGAATAAAAATGTGTCATTATGCTACATACTCCAATATTCTAAAAGTACTACGCACATACATTGAATTATACCATTGATTTTCTGACCTGTTTGATCTTCCAATGTATACATCATTACCATTCCAATTAGGACCTCCACTTCTTATACAAACCTGAAATGTTAAAGCTGATGTGCTACCAGCTACCTCTTCTCTCTCGCACTGACCTGTACCTGGTGATAATGAATAATCATTAACATTTAAATATTCATGCCAGTCACCATAACCCCAATTCTGATGAGTAGTGTAAGACAAGAGACTTCCATTCTTTTTAAATGCAATACAAGAGGTAAAATCTCCACCGCCAGCAGATGATTGATGAACTTGTGCTCTTAACAATAATTTGTTTGTTGATGCCTTTGGTGTGATTGTGATTGCCATACCAGTCAAATCCGTCCAGTCAGTTTGATTTGCCCAGTACCCACTTAATACTGGGTCACAAGATTTAACTTGAACAACAGAACCTGATGGCATACTAGGATATGGTGTTACTGGCATTGTACCAGTGACAGATAAGTTCCCATTAACAATTAGTTCTGACATAATTTTCTCCTATACGATTACCCAAGTTCCATCAAGTGTCAGTGCACTATTAAGAGTGACTGGTCCTGCGTTCAATGCGTTTACACCAGTAGTTATATAATATCCACCTGAACGACTTAAATTATTACTGAATAATAATGAGCCATCACCGATATATAAACCAACTAACGAACTTGCAGCACCAACTAAATTAGCACTCGTAACATCAGCAGTCTGAATACCAACAGTGCTAGTGCTGTGAATACCAGTTGCACCTCCTGCAAATAGTCCTGCTGAGATAGGTGCATTATTAACTGTTAATGAACCTGTTATATTTACTCCAGTGTTACTTGCCTGAGCTTTAACAGCACCACCAAATTTCAATGCAGATGCATCAATACCAGTTAATTGTGAACCATCACCACGAAAACCTGATGCTGTGATGATACCTGAATAGTTACCACCACCATATACATTTAAGATGATACCTGTGCCAACTTTTATATCCGAAGTTGTCGTGACACCTGAAATTATTAATCCATTAGAAACAGTTGGTGCACCAGTAGCATCTTTATTTGTTATTAAATTAACACGTATCCTACCCGCACTTGAACCTCCACCAAATGTTCCATTATTTGCTAGTCCTAAAACATCAGGTATTAAATCATCACCCTCTGCAATAATTAAATCAGCACTATCACTAACTTGAATATCAGTATAATGAGTGTATGCACGATCAGATGAAGATGGAGGGTCAACAGTAACTGTTGAAGTTACTGGTAAAACTTTATTTACATAGAAGAAAGAATCTAAATTAGAACCAGGTGCACCCAACGCAGTTCCAATCGCCACTGGCATTCCAGATAAACCAGCACCACTACCACTAAATTGTGATGCAGTAATGATACCAGAAGCATTAATATTATTAATTTCAAAACCATCTGCATGTAAGTTCTGAGTATGGAACTGAACACCCTGTGTATGTCCTAGTGTTAAAGCAGTTCCAACATTTATTATATTCTGATCACCATTAATAACAGTTGAAGTTGTCCCAAAAGTAGCAATTCCTGTTACTCTTAGATTCTGCATGGTTGAGAATCCAGTATGAACTGCTCCAGATGCTTGTGCTTGTATCCTTATATTGCCAGCAGGATCTTTTAATGCAGTTGCATCAAGACCTGTAAGTTGTGAACCATCACCCACAAATGAAGTTGCTGTTACAACTCCTGATGAAACAATACCTTTACGTGCAGTTATAACACCAATTGAATCTACGTTAGTTACATCATCATATGTCAAAAGTCCACTAATGTTTAAACTAGTGGCTGTTATAATACCCGTGGCATTAATATGCCTTACGTCATAATCTTCATTGGGTTTGATGACACCCTGTGTAATACGGGTATTTGCCATCTTATGTTGTCTCCATTATTGTTAATGTCACATCTACGCTATTATTTGAATCACTATCAACTGTCAATGTATCTGCTGCTTCTAAAACTACTTTGTTTCCTCCCATAAACTCTAATGAAGATCCTTGAGGTATAGGAACATTTTTTAAAACTTTTACGTCGTCTGCAGATGGTCGTGTAATACCAACTCCAACAAGACAACCAGAACCTGAAACATTTGCAAGTGTAATACCAATCACAACAGTTGTTGTTGCACTTGGGACAACATAAACATTCTCTGTTGTAATACCAACGTTCGCTTTTGTTTTTAATTTAAAGGTATTCGCCATAATTATCCTAGTGCGATTGCTAATGCAACGATGTCAGCTTGAGTTGCAGGTGCACCTCCTGCACCTATATTTAGTGAGCCAGTAATATTAGCATCTCCTTGAACATACAAAGCGTAATTACCTTGAGGGGTTGTAGTGTTTATTCCAACAGAATTTGCTATACCAATCTGACCTGACGAGTCATTGACTGTGACTAAACTTCCAACTTGTGATAATTCTCTATTCTTTGCCATATTATTTTTTAATTATTTATCCAATAAGGCGACCACGGAAATAAGTATATCCAAAATCACTACTTCCATAAACATTATTTACAGTATTATCAGAATAAACGTAAACTTGTGCATATTGTCCTGCAGTCATTTGTACATAACAAACATATTCACCATTTGTTCCATACGCAGTTTGATTATTCTGATCAATTCTTAGTTCTAATGTTAATGGGTTATATGGTTTAGAACCATTCACTCTTAAATCATACCTATAAACAGTTTGAGTATTAGAAGCGATTGCAGCATAAGCAAATTCATATAACCCTGTAACTGGTGCTGTGAATCTTCCATTCGATGTACTATAGTTAGAACCAATATCTACCTGTACACTATCATAAACTAATACAGCAGCACTTGTTGTACTATTATATGAATTGACTCGATATGCGATGAATACTGGATTATTTTTTTGTGTATTATACTGCCCACCACTAATAAAAATGTTTCCAAGCATTGAAGGGTGATTTCCACACTTATAATATAAGTGTCCTGGTGCGTCCCATCTTATTGCAAAATCTATATTACCAGTACTAGCATTATTATTTGTTACACCTGTGCTATACAAAGTACTACTATTATCACTCTGAATTCTGAATGGATGATTACCACCTGAATTGTTGATAAAACGATATTTCTTTCCTCTTTCCAAAAACAAGTCTGGATTATTTGCTGAACTATCGACTCCATTACCAGCGAAACGATAATAACTACTAGAAGTTTGGTTTGTTATCTCATAAACTACCTGAATATCAGAGGTTGTTGGAGTAATACTTAATGCAGATCCATTAACAGTAAGTGCACCCACTACATTCGCACCACTATTATTTACTGTTAATCTTGTGCTTCCACCTGTTTTAACTTCATATGAATCAGCACCATTAAAACCATATTGTGTGTTAGTATCACCAGCATGAGTAACATAATCCTCTAGTAAAAAATATGTGCTACCTAAAGTGGAAAACTGTATATTACCAGTGTTATCTATTGTTATTCTACTTGTAGCACTGCTAGTTCCTGTAAAAATATTTAAACTACCGCCACTATTAAAATCAATACCACAATTTGTATTACTGGCTCCTTGTGTTCTATGAACTTTAAATGTTGTATTCGATGTGTCACCAACTACAACTCCACTTCTTGCAGTAATAACACCTACTGAATCTATATTTGTTACGTCTTCATATGTTAATGTTCCACCAACAGAGACATTTCCAGTCACAGAAAGAGTTCCACCAATGCTGACGTTTGTACTTATCGCAACATTGACTGCATTTAAGTTTAAATTGTTCGGACTCTCAATCGTTGGTGTTCCTGAAGCACCAATCAAATTAATCTCCTTTACACCGAAACCCTTTTCTGCCATATTACTTTTTGATTATTTATGATTGTTGGAATGATATACCACTTATACTCACACCACTAATTGATGGTTCTAAATTAGATGCGTATGGATTATTCAAAACTCTACGAGGTGCACCTCTTAAATTTCCACACCCCCTAATGTTGTAACACTCTAGAGTTAATGGTGCATCAAATGATGTATCAGCATCATTTGAAAAGTAAGATGCATCATTTACATCTGGGTAAGGATCTGAAAGTTCAGTTGACCCCATTGAAATTGCACCTGGTCCAGATGCAAGAAAATTATGAATGTCCTCCTGATTTAACTTTGGATTTGATTGTAATTCTAATGCGATCACTGAGCAAGTATTAGGACCTGCTGAACTTGTACCACCAAACCAAGTATCATAATAATTTGAATCATCCTCTCTTGCATAATCTTCACTACTTGCATAAGCAGCAGCCATAGTGCTATCAGCTGGTGCCCAGACATTAATCATAGGACCATTAGAAGAATAATAAACTTTTCTTATTGAATATTTTGTTGCACCTTGTTTTTCATCTGTTGGTTCAACTGCACAATCTAATGCACCAACTCTTATACTACCTTTTAATCTTTCATCATCACCCGAAAATCCTTTTTGAACACCATAAACACGATTAATAAAAGTAGATGAGTTACCATACCAATTATTATAATCAATATCATTTTTATCAGAAAGTTTTTGATTGTTATTTCCAGCAGATGCAACCACTATACAACCAGCTGCAATTGCACTTTCTACAGAAGCTGATGTTGCTTGTCTAGTTGCATCTTCAGACAGATATAATCCACTTCCAGAAAGACCACCTAAATATGTCGTGTTTCCAATTTTATAGCGAATTCTTCGCACACATCTGGCAGCTCCTGAATTTGCAGGTTTATTAAATGTTGAACCATTACCAGTATATGTTAGAGTGCTACCTCTAAATCCAGTCGTATATGTTACTCCATTAGTGTTTCCAGTTGCAGCATTTGCACCATATGAATTATTAATTATAGTTGGATCTGCAACATCTTGTGCTATCTTCTTGGCTTTATGAAATATCGTACAAGCATCTAGTGCAGTGGAAGATCCAAGTATACCTCCAGCACTTCCAAGTGCGATTCTTACATTCCATAAGTTACATTCAAATGCTAGTCCGTGCCAATTACCTCCTATCTGTGAAGCACATGATGTTCCGTGACTATTAGATACTGAATTACTTCCATTTTTACTATGTGCATGTATTCTCGTATATAAACTTGTTATTGATAAAGTTCCTAAACTTTGAAACTCTGCAGATCTTATTGAAGGAGTTGACCACCAAGAACGTGCCCTTGATTCTTGAGCACGAGTTCCGATATTTACACCATCTATAGTCACGGTTTGAGTATAACCACTAAAAGCTGATGGATCTACTTTATAAGGACCGTCAAGTATTATATCTCTTACCCGATATGTCCCATCATCTGCAATAAAATCTGGATGCAAAACACTTACACCTGAGTCAATAATAACTGCATCTACACCCTTTCCAGTTAATGAAAATAAAATATCATCGTCAACAGTGTCTTCCGCAACCCCAGATGATTTATAAGGAGTAGATCTTTGTCCCCCATTGACAAAAGTATGACCCCAGTTTGATCTTATACCATTTGTATGTGCGATAGATTCCGCATAAGGTGTACCTGGAATAAGCGGTTTATTAAAAGCCACATTTTTTTTAAATTTAAATGTAAATAATGATTCTGGTTGTGGATATTTTTCTGGATTAAGTAATACGTTTTCAACTTTTGGGTGAGTTTTTAAAATCTCTGCTTCTTCGGCACTCATTTCATAGATTGAAGTTCTTAATGAGAATACTCTATCATTAATACATTTTACTTTCCTATTTGGAATACCATCGATTTCATTTTCATTTATTATATAATTATGAACCTCATTCCAATCCTCTGGTAAATTGACAATGACAGTATATTCATCTATTGCTTTTGGTCTATGAGCTCTTAGATTAGTGACTTCTTCATTAGAATCAAAATCCATTACATAACCTCACGTTTTATTCGATATGATGTTGAACCAGATACACCAGTTTCAGGTGTTGCTCTTAGTAATATATTACCACCACTTATCGTGGTATCAAATTGTGCAAGTAATGAAGAACTAAACATAACAGCAAATTGTGTTGAGTGAATTGTTGTGCTATCTCTCATTGCTAATACCTTTGCTGTTTGGAAATCACTGCCATTCTTAATGTATACAGTATATTCAACTACCTTATCATTATCATGATATGCAAATGTATTGATTGTAGAAGGTGAACCAGCACTTGCTGTGAATGTTCCAGTTAGTGCAGTCGTGATACCAACATCTGTTCCTCCTCCACCACCTCCAGATGATGCAAACGTAATCGTATCAGATCCAGCATTAGTTGTGATAGTCATGTTACTACCAGCAACAAGTGTTAAGGTATCTGTTGCATTATCTGCAACTACATCACTTTGACCTGAGACTGCAATTGTTCTAAAGGTATCTTGAGAAGAACCACCAGCGATTGTAATAGTTTTGGTAGCACCATTACCCGATGCCACGACACCAGAACCAACAAAGTTAAGTGTGGTAGCCGTTGTTGATAGAGCAGATCCCTCATCCTGAACTGTAACACCACCTGAAATTCCAGTTAATCCTGAACCATCACCAACAAATTTTGTTGCAGTCATCACACCAACCAGAGTTGCTCCAGTATCACCATTAAGTCTAAACATCTCGACGGTGCTACCACCTGCATGTGTATAGAATATGTGAGGACCTTTTACACCTCCAGGTACACCAGAGTAATATCTTGCATCTTGACCACTTCTATGTAAGAATAATTTACCATTATCATATCTAAATATTCCACTATCTACAGTAAAATCTTGTATGGCTCCAGTTATTCGGACACTCTGTGCGAATGTAGATAATCCAGATACACTTAATTGTTTTGCGAATAAAGTATTACCAGTAACAGTTGTAATTCCAGCAAAAGTAGATACTCCAACAACTTCTAAAGTATTTGTTCTGATATCTGTAGTCGAACCAGCACCAATACCTGTTAATTGTGAACCATCACCAGTATAAGAGGTTGCAGCAACTGTTCCAGTTACGGTCACACCTGATGCAGAGGTTTCTAATCGGTCTGTATTGTTGTGTTTTAGAAGTGCACTTCCACCATTTGAAAATGTTGCATAAGTTGCACTACCAGCAGCGTTCTTTAAACTAAGTGCATTTGATCTAACTTCAGTTGTAGTTGTAACACCACTTGCGTTTATATTAGTAGCATCTAACTGCCCATATACTGTCGCACCGACTCCAGATGTTGCAAATTTAACAGCATTGTCTCCAGGTCGTCCATAATATAATTCACAACCATCTTGATATGTAAAATCAGCAATCTTTCTATTTTGATGTGAATCAGTTGGACTACCTTCTATGTGTAAGAAATCACTTTGAACTCTTAATGGATTATTACCATAATCCGTATATTGTTGGATTCTTAAATGACCATTAGATCCATCTCCATGAATATCGATATGAGTTCTAGATTCTGAATTTGGTGCACCTAAATAAATGTTTGATTTTGAAAAGAATAGACCACCATTTCCACCAGCAACCCAACTTTTCCAAACCATATGACTGTCTGGTAGATTTGGATGTGCCCAGAACCAAACTTCATTAGATGTACCACCACCTCTAAAGTCAACTCTGTTTCTATAAGATGTGACACCAACAAAAGTTGTTATACCAGTAACATTTAATTTGCTTATATCAAGAGAAGCAGAGCTAAAACCAACAGTAACAATACCAGCAGATATTGGGGTAACTGATAAATTTTCAGCGAAGTTAATTGTTCCAGCAGTTCCAACTGTATTATTATCATCCTTAATAACAACACCTGAACCAGAACCAACAACATTAGTTAATCCTGAACCATCACCAATAAATGTTGCAGTAACTCCACTAGGACCTTTGAATGATGTTGCACTTATGATACCTGTGATATTAACATTACCTGTGCCAGTGATTGACTTATTAAATAAATCCAGGTTTCCTCCAAGTTGGGGAGTGGTGTCCTCAACTACATTGGAGATACCACCTCCACCTCCACCGCCTCCACCAGAGACAGTATGATATGAGATAACATCTACAATATCTCCAACGAAACATCCGACTGCAAGAACAACAGTGCTTCCATTTGTAGCAGTAAACTCACTAGGAGTTAATTTTACACCATTTACAAAAACATCTAAGAAACCAATATTGTATGAGAAACTAAACGTAGTCTGTCCAGCAGATGCTGTGAATGTTTGTGTGGTTCTCATTGTTGGGAATGATGCCCACTCTACACCACTGCCAGTTGTTTTTAAATATTGTCCATTTGAACCTGTGCTTCCATCAGCTTTTATTCCACTATCAAACTGAACTTCACCAACAAAAGTAGATACACCTGTTGCCTTTAAATTTCTTGTTACAATGTCTGCACCTAAAGTAGATGTTGAACCACCACCTGTAACATTAATACCACTTACAAAAAGATTATTACCGTCAAATGTTAAATTATTACTGTCCTCTAACTCACCACCAGTTCCTGCAATAACAACTCTACCTGATGTTAAGTCTTCAACTTTAAATGTATTTGCTTGTCCACCAGCATTAATATCTAACAATCCAGCAGTGGTAGTAACACCAGTAACATTTAATGAAGTTGCAGTTGTTGAAGTCGAAACTAAAGCACCCAAATTATATCTTTCAGTTCCCGTTCCAACAACACCATTTGACTCGACATTTACTAATTCTTTCCATCCAGCGTGAGCAAAATATAATCTTCCAGTGCTATGAGCATGAGCAACAGCACCGTGATAGGTGCTAGATGATGGGAATTGAGTTAAATTATCATAATAGAAAGGTATTACATTGCCTAATTGTGCTCCTACAATTCTTCCGTTAGCATCAATTTCACCAGCAAAAGTAGATACACCAGCAACGTTTAATGATGTAGCGGTTGTTGATGTTGAAACTAAAGCACCAATATTATATCTTTCAGTTCCTGTGCCAACAACACCGTTTGATTCTCTATTAACTAATTCATACCAACCACCAGCGTGTGAGAAGTAACCTCTACCAGTAGAATGAACGTGGGCAAACATTCCATGATAAGTGCTTGGATTAGGTAAAGCACTCATATTGGAATAGAGTGAGGGTATCTTATTCTCACCAGATATACCTTCTATAATACCATTTGCATCAATTGTTCCAGCAAAAGTAGATACACCAGTAACATTTAATGACGTTGCTGTAGTTGATGTTGATACTAACGCACCAAGATTATATCTTTGAGTTCCAGTTCCTACTACACCATTATTTTCTACATTAACAAGTTCATACCAACCACCAGCATGTGAGAAGTAACCTCTACCTGTTGAGTGGACATGAGCAAACATACCGTGGTATGTGCCAGGATTTGGTAGTGCACCAAGATTAGAATATAAGGATGGTATTTTATTCTCACCCGCTTGTGCTTCAATTACACCACCAGTAACACGAATACCTGAACGTGCTGTGATTAATCCAACTGCATCAACGTTCTTGACATCTTCATATGTTAATGTTCCACCGATAGAAACATTACCACTAAAAGTACCATCAACTGCATTAATATTTCCAATATTATATGCTTCAGTGCCAGTTCCAACAACACCATTGGATTCTCTATTAACTAATTCATACCAACCACCAGCATGAGAAAAGTAACCTCTTCCTGTAGAGTGAACATGAGCAAACATACCGTGGTATGTTACAGGTGATGGTAATGCACCTAAGTTTGCATATAATGATGGTATTTTATTCTCACCTGCTATACCCTCTATAATACCATTTGCATCAATATTTCCTGTGAATGTTGAAAGACCACCTACACTAAAGTTTCTTGAGACAACTAAATCATTGAATGTAAAATCACCACCACCTGTTGGTGTAGGTGCACCAGTTAAACCAATATATCTGTAACCTACAATATAGATATTTGTATCTGTGACACCACTGGGAACACTTGTATCATTAAAGTTTAGAACACCAGCAGAGTAATCAAAGAACC
>CEUK01036049.1_pt1 | contig 10090 bp, 13 predicted proteins | sample 356451 | NCBI WGS metagenome assembly CEUK01 (sample SAMEA2622843, study PRJEB7988) | marine metagenome | isolation source: saline water (ENVO:00002010), including
TTTTTTTATGAATTCAATAAATTTATATCCATCCGGCGCTTAATATAATGGCAAGCGATAAAAAAATAATTAAAATTGTCCATGTAGCTTTATTTAATGAAGCCTCAGCACTACTTGCACTTGTAAACATTGAACTTCCGCTTGCTGCAATGCCACCCATTCCATCACCTTTTGGGCTATGTAATAAAACTAAAAGTATTAAAAGAAGACCTGACATAGCCCAAACCCAAGTCAGAATAGAATTCATAAATAATATTGGAGCGTTATTAATATTTAAACATGTTGAAAGACTTTATTATGATCTTTGATATCAATTTCTTTTATTAATGATTTACCAGTCATCTCTTTTGGTATTGGGAGATTTAATAATTGCAATAAAGTCGGAGCAATATCTGATAAGCCTGCATTTTCTCTTAAATAAATTTCATTTCCCATATTTGGTACTTTTCTTTTTTCACCCTCAATAAAAATTAGAGGAACTAAATTTGTTGTATGAGCAGTCCATGGTTCCCCATTCTGATCCTTCATCATTTCTGCATTACCATGGTCTGCTGTAATTAAAATACTTCCACCCATCTCGCCAGTTGCATTTACAATTTTTCCTACGCATTCATCAACAGTTTCAATAGCTTTCACAGCAGCAGCCATATCGCCAGTATGTCCAACCATATCTGGATTGGCGAAGTTAATCACTATAAATGCATATTTTCCACTCCTAATGGCGTTAGAACAGCTTATAGTCAACTCCTTTGCGGACATTTCAGGTGCTAAATCATAAGTTGCTACTCTAGGTGATGGAATTAAGTGGCGTTCCTCCCCTTCTAAAGGGACTTCAACACCTCCATTAAAGAAATAAGTTACATGTGGATATTTTTCGGTTTCAGCAGTTCTATATTGTTTAAGCCCATGCTCAGATACTATTTGGCCAATAAAATTATTTAGAGATTCAGGAGGGAAAGCGACCTCTACTGGTAAAGTGACATCATATTGTGTGAAAGTAACAATATTAAGTTTAGGTTTACTTTCTCTCTTGAAATTTGAAAAATTTTCTTCTGAAAGTGCTTTAAATATTTGCCTAGCCCTATCGGGACGGAAATTAAAACATATAAGGCTATCTCCATCTTTTAAGAATTTATTTGATAATCTAATAGGTTCTAAAAATTCATCAGTAATTTTGTTCTCATAACTTTTTTTTAAGTATTCTTCAGGTTTTATATTTTCTACTTTAATATTTTTGTCCGTTAAGTTTAGAAATGCTTTCTCAGTTCTTTCCCATAATTGATTTCTATCCATGATCCAATACCTTCCGCAAATTGAAGCGATTTCACCTACACCGTATTGAAGTATACATTCGTTAATCTGTGTTAAGTATTTTGATGCACTTTGAGCTGGAGTATCTCTTCCATCAGTAATTACATGAATAGCAAGTTTTTCAATACCTACTTCTGAAGCCCATTTAATTAGACCTAATAAATGATCAATGTGGCTATGAACACCTCCATCAGAGCAAAGACCAGTAATATGTAATGTCCCATTATTTTTCTTTAAATTCTCGGCAATTTTTTGTAATTCAATAATTTGATTTAATTGGTTATTTTTAATTACATTTGTAATTCTTACTAATTCTTGTTGAATAATTCTTCCAGATCCAATAGTTAAATGCCCAACTTCTGAGTTACCCATTTGGCCGTCTGGTAAACCTACATCGGCTCCGCTTGCGCTAATAAGTGTATGAGGATAAGCATGCCATAATGCATCCATTATTGGAGTTTTTGCCGATTTTACAGCATTATCTTGTATCTCTTCTCTATGCCCCCAACCATCAAGAATTGCTAGCACAACAGGACTTTCGGGAGGATTTAATTTATTAACGCTAGCGTTTTTAATATTGTGCATACTTTATTTTAAATACCGGTTGCGATAGAACCAATCTTTAACTTAGCTTCAAAAGGTAAAATCATACAAATTTAATTCGTATTAGTTAGCTTTTGCTAATTTAATAGTATTAGTAGAATCTTATTTATTATTGCTAATTCATGTCAAATCAAGAGAAAAGAATTGAAATACTTACAAAGGATGAATTGAGAAAGACTATTTATCGATTAACTTCTGAAATTGTCGAAAAAATACAAGATATAAATAATACAGTGCTTATGGGAATACCTACCAGAGGCGTTTATTTATCTGAGGTTTTAACAAACACATTATTTGAAACAAAAAGAATTAAAGTAAGTAAAGGAATAATTGATCCTACTTTTCATAGAGATGATCAAGCGAGGATAGGTACCAGATCAATTAAGGCTACTGATATACCCAGTTCACTAGATAATAAAGAAATTATTCTTATAGATGATGTTATCTTTACAGGAAGGACAATAAGAGCAGCTTTAGAGGCATTAAATCTTTGGGGAAGGCCAAAAAAGATTATGCTTCTTGTAATGGTTGACAGAGGCCATAGAGAACTTCCAATTCAACCCGATTTTTGTGGTAGAAAAGTTCCAACGAGTAAAAATGAAAACATAGAATTACGTCTTAATAAAATTGATAACGAAGAAGGAATTTTCCTGTTGAAAAAGAATTAAAATATTGAACCCAGATTGAATAACCCCATATTTTTTGTATTATTTATGCATTCAACATAAAGATTTGCTTGTTCATTAATACTAAAAATAAGCTTTAAACAGTCTTTTCCTAGAGACGCGGGATTATCTAGTAAAAGATATAGTGGTTTTTTATTCCACATCTTTATCTCATCTTCTTTTTGATTTTCAGCTAGTTTTGGGATTCCATCCTCGAAAATAACATCAAAATTTTTACTTTCAATTGTTTCTCCAATAATAATTTCAAATTTGCTTTGGCCACTTTTACTTGCTTGCAGTATTAGTTCAAATGGTTTTTCTGTAGGCCAAGTTTGTCCTTTGTAAAAGATCGGGTGCCAAAAATGTTTTTTTTCTATGTTATTAAAAAGCCTTATAAGAATTCCTTTATCTAAAATGTCTTTAATTTTTACACCTGGTGTTAAAGACAAAGCTCCCAAAGCAATTGATTCAATTGGTGGAGGGAATTCAACTTTTACTTCTGGCATTTTAAATTTAATCCAATTTCTTATCAAAGGGATCTGAGTGCCTCCACCGACCAAAATTATTGACCAAATATCATTCTTATTACAATTTTTTCCTCTAGCATCATTTAGTAAATCCTTTAATAGAGAACTTAAAAGCTTAATAAGATTATTTGAAATTAGGATTTCCTCTAAATTATTTTTACTTAATGAAAATTCTTTTTTTCTATTATCTTCAATAAAAAAAGATGCTACATATTGTTGTTCGGGTTTTATGTTTTCTTGACTTAAACAACACTTTAATACTTCAGAAATATCCAAATTTCTACTATCTTTGTTATCGGGAATTAAATAATCAATTATCCATTTATCAATATCTTTACCGCCGATTTTGCAGCCTGCTTTACTAATTATCTCAGCACATCTTAATTTTTGTTTTGATATTGCACTTACATCTTTACCATCAAATTTTAACAATTCTGCAATCGGAGCTGATCTCCCTTCTCCTCCCTCAATTCTTACAATATTCAAATCTATAGTACTTCCTCCAATGTCTAGAATCATGATTTTCGAACCGAATGGTACATTGATCCCGATAGCTGCAGCAGTAGGCTCATCTACTAAAGCTATTTCATTTATTAAGAAACTACTGCAAACATCGATGAGCCATTTCCTGTATCCTTTATAAGTATCAATTGGAGCTGTTAATACAAGTCTTTTTACTTCAAAATTTGATGGTATATTTTCCCATAAAGTTTTGATGAATTTTTCACCAGATTCTTCAGGAGTTAATTTTTTCTTTTCATATTTTTCAAGTGAATTTCCAATTAGTCTTTTAAAATTTGAATAGAAAAAGTTTTTCTGATTTATTTTCTCACTCATCTTTATAGCTTGCATTCCTATTAAATTTTTCTCAGGCTTCTCCTCATACCAAAGTGCAGTAGGAACAATACCAGGTGATTTTGTAATAAAAGGTATCTCTATCAGAATTGGACTACCACCAACTTCATTTTGAAAAGCTAAAACAGTATTTGTATTCCCAAGGTCTATAGCAAGAGTACCTTTATATTTCTCTAGCATAAAATTTCTTATCTAAAAATTTAAGAATTAGTTGAAATTTTTTTATAAAAAAATTATTTCATTTTCAAATAATATTGTATAATTTAATAAAACTCTCATGAACATATCAAATAATACCGGTATAGATTCAAATGATCTTGCAAAACGGGGAGAAAGTCTTATAAGAAAATCAAAAAATAGATATTTAACAACTGTGAAAATAGCTTTTAGAGCTAAGCAAAGAAGATTCGATGATTTTGATGGATTACTAGATGAATCAACTATTAAACCTGTTCAAAGATCTATAATTGAACTTAGTGATGAGCAAGATCAGCCTGATTTACTACCTGGGTAGTGGAATTCAAAAAACAAGAGAGCTGGAGACTAAGTAAGGATCTTAAAAAAGGTAAATATTGTTTTTTAATTGGAGCTAATAATTGGGCAGTAGAATTACAAGAAAAAGAATTCATTTCACTCTATGAATTGACCTATAAATTAAGTAATGAATTCTTAATACTAAAAGATCATTTAATGGATCAAGAACTAGTCAATCTTGAATTGGAAACTATTAATTGGTATGCCGAACTTGAGGGGACAAAAAAAAATTGGAGTTTAAGAATTGTATTTGAAAGCGATGATGAGACAAGATCTTTTGAAATGTATTGGCCTATACAAATAGCAGAAACTTTATGTATTGAAATAAAAAAAATGTGGGAATCAATGCAAAAAAAACATAAATAAAATTGGAAGTTTTTTTGTTTAATTCCCCTTCTTAAAAAAAATATTCAACAACTTTTCCACAATTTCTCATATAAAAATAAAGTTATAAATAAAGTCTGTGGAAAAAACGAGTTGTTTTTTAAAAGATTTTATATTGGTTTGAACTAAGATTAAATATTGAAAAATCTTCGTAAAGGTTAACTATCACTGAAATCTTAATTTAATACATTCTGAGACTTTATCTTAAGTAGGTATATTGACTAATTATTGAATTTGCAGAACACTAGTAACTGATAAAGATTTTTAATTTATTTGATCATGCATACAACTAGCGAAGACTCTAATCATAAACAAATTAGTACTGATGAAGAAATAATAAGTTTCAAATGTGAACTTCATGAGAATTTGCAAAAAGCCTTAAATGAATTTATTGATAAGCATCCAAATTGGGATCAATATAGAATTATACAAGCTGCTATCTCAGGTTTTTTAATGCAAAAAGGATTTAATGATAGAAATCTTACAAGGCTTTATGTTGGAAATATGTTTGCGTTTAATTTAGATAAATAACTGAATAAATTAAGATAATTTTCTAAGTATTAATTGTGCAATATTCTTTTTAACAGGTGTAATAGATAATCTATTTCCTTTTTTTACTATTAATAAGTCTTCTTCATTAAAGATTAATTTTAAATCAGGAAGACTCAAAATCCTTTTTGACTTAAAGATAAATTTAACCCTGACACAGTCCCATCTTGGATTCGACTTTTTTGATTTTGAATCATAATATTTTGATTCTCTATTAAATTGAGTTGGATCGATAATATTTTTATCTATAACTTCCATTAAACCAACTATTGCAGGGGGCTTGCAATTTGAATGATAAAAAAATATATTATCTCCAATATTCATTTGTCTCATGAAATTTCTTGCCTGATAATTTCTTATGCCATCCCAAATAGTTTCTTTTTCTCTCTCTAAATCATCAATACTATATGCATCAGGTTCACTTTTCATTAGCCAATAGCTAGGTTCCTTGTTTAACATGGGATCGCGATGAAATTCTAGTTTTGAATAAAGTTGGAATAACTTTCATTTATATATTTTAATTATCTATTAAAGTTAATAGTTTAGGAAGTATTAATGTGTATTTGGGTTTTCAAAGCATGCTTAAATTTTTATCAAAAGTTGCTAATGTTTTTAAGGATTATTTTCTTGGAAAGATAGAATTTTTGTCGAATAATTTATTAGTAATAAAGTATCTTCAGATCTTTTTTAGTACTTCTTTGAAATTAGTTTTCTGTAAAATTATTTACTACATAGAAATCTTTAACTGAATTAAAAATATTTGGGGGAGTACTTTGATCGAAGTCTTTATTAAAAGTTGTAATTTCTGGGAAGATTTTTTCCAAAATTAGACATATTTATAACCTTATATCAATTATGAAAAGATTAGTTTGAACTAATATTGGATAACCAAAAGGATTATTAATTAATAACTATTTCTATCTATTAAATCCTTTAAATAAATAATGTAATAATTAACTTAAAATTTTAAATCTTTAAATTATGAAATTTTAGTAAATTAATAAATAATATTTTTTCTAATGTAATTTTTTTAGTAGATATAATTAAGTGATTTTTATAAGTTCAAAATGTATTTTGTGCAATAAAGTAAGCGATCGTATTTTCTTGACTAATAGATAAAGTCTTTTTAGTGTTTAATAAATAAAAAAATTTATTATGCATAGTATTGCAATTCTTGGCTTTTTTTCTCTAGTAATAGTTTTCTTCTTCACAGGCAAAAATGATTTTGGTCTAAAACCTTCATCAGCTAAGAGAGTCGTAGACCAATCAAGAAATTCAGAAACAGAAATTTCTGCAGAGCAGTCTAAAGAATTAGAAGAAATAAAAAAATAATATATTCCAATTCATGATTAGATTATTATTTCAAAAACAATACATTTTTATTTGAAATGCATATTGATACAGAGAAGAATGCTGATTTAGATAAGATCTGGGATATGATTTTAGAGAGGTTAGGAAAAGAATCTAAAGAAATCTGTCCTAATTCTTCAAGTTTTTATAAAACTCAAGATGGAATGGAATGCTCTTTAAGAAAATCTAATGGTGATTTATTAGGTATTTGCTATAGAGAAAATAATAGAAATAATGGATATAGATGGACTATTCAGAAATATACTTAAATTTTTCATAATGGATTCAAATCAGTAATGACTAAACCATAGTAAATAATAATTCCTACTACTAATAAAATTGCTAAGCTGCGTCCAATCATAAAGTTATAAATAATAATTTTAATTTTACATTTTTAAAGACAAAGCAAATAAAAAAATCCTTTTAATTCTATAAATTGAATTAAATTAATAATCCAAAATTGTAAGTATTTTTATAATTTTATATTTTTTTTCTTTAAAAAAACACCTATTATCCCTATGCTAAATATGAATAAAGCGCTTACCATAAAAACTAATAAGTATTCTTTTTGAAGTGAAGGAACCTCACCATCAATTATGTTTTTAAGATTGAAACTTTGATCTTGTAAAAGCCTAAAACTATTTCCAGTTGCTACAAATGGTAGATCAGATAAAAATATACTGATTATTAATGCAAAAAGAAAAGTTCTCCATTTTAGTTTTGTAAGCCCCACCCCATAACTTACAAAATCAAACCAACCTGTCATAAGAAATCCTGTTAATAGAAAAAAATTATTTTGGAGATAATTTTTAGAAATAGATTCAAATTTGTTTAAGTATTTTTTTGATATAAATTTTTTCAGTAATTTTCTTCCATAAATCTTAGATAAAGAGAAACTTATAGAACAAGCAAGAAAATCGGATAATGCACTTATTAGTAAACCGTTTCCTAATCCAAATAAATAACCTGATACGAGCAAGCAATAAGTCCCGGGAATGATAGGAATTATAATACTTACTAATCTTAAAAGAATAATAAATAATATTCCCCAATTGCCTGATAGGTTTTCTACCAAAATTATTTTTATATATTTTCAACAATATATTAAAAAAAAATTCTTTTTGTTTCTTTTATATCTTTTAATGAAAATCCTTAAACTATTTGATACTTAATTATTTGCAATTTTTCAATTCTTTTAAATATTTTAAAATTTGTTTTTAAGAGGAAAACATTAAATAAAAATCTTTTTATGCCTAAGATCAAATATATTTATTAATTATAAACTTGCTTTTTTTAGTAAATAAAAGCCCCCACTAAGAGAAACAAAAACTGGTAACCATGTTGCAATTATTGGATTTAATAAACCTTTAACTCCAAAAGAACTAAATGCAAATGACATTACATAATAAATAAGAATTAAAATAACGCTTAGACCAAACCCTTGGCTTCTAGATGTCCTCAAATTTGATTTAGAACCCAAACTACTACCAATTAAACCAAAAACAATACAAGCACAAGGAAGAGTTAGCTTTTCTTGAATGCGCACCTGCATTCTTCTGGTTTCTTTTAAGTTCCCAGTTTTTTTATAAATTTTTTCTGCCTCCATGGCCTGTTTTAATGTCATTTCGTTGGCATCTTTTGGAATTCTTGCGATCTCTAATGGTCCATCAGAAAATGGGTAATTATATCTCTCAAAGTTAATAGTGGTAGTATTCCCCTCGGGATCAATTGATACTATATTTCCATTAGTAAATGTCCAAATAGATAGTTTTTTATCAAAATCTGCACTTTGTGCTTTCAAAATCTGTTGAATTCCTTCCCTAGAAAAATCCAATACAGTTACTTCACTCATTTTATTATTTTCGAACCATGAAGCATAAAATATATGAGTAAGAAAAGTATTTGTTTTGGTTAGTTTATTTGTATTAGGAATAATTCTTGATCCATACCTTGCAAACATAATATTATCTTTCCCTTTTTCACTATTAAAGGCTCCACCAAGGCCCGCTCTTAAAGTTGATTCTGCTAATGTATTACTTGCAGGTACTAGACTGTCGTTAAAATAGAAAGTTAGACATGTCATTAATATAGATAAAATAATTGCAGGAGTAACAACTCTTGAAACTTTTATTCCCAAACTACGTAATGCTAATAATTCTGAATTAGATGATAATTTTCCATAGGCTAATAATGTAGATAATAATACAGACATGGGAAATGACAGTACTAAAAAACTTGGTAAGCTATAAAAAAGAACTTTTAAAGCTAAAAATAAAGGTAAGCCAAATTCAACTATTTTTCTTATAAGATCTATCATCACGCCTACTGAGATAGAAATAACAGTAAAAGCAGAAATTGCAAAAAACATTGGTGGTAAAATTTGCCCAATAATCCATCTATCAATTAATGGGATAGCATACCAAGGGGAAATTATTTGATTAAATGCTCTTTGGAATAAATTTTTTTTTAAGATAATCAAAACAAATTTATCTAATAAGAAAATTCATAAAATTTTTTAAATTATAATTTAAATACTCCTCTTGGATCAAACCTAGTTGCTTATCTTATGAATAAAAAGGTTCTTATAGTGAGAATAAAAAAAATTTTTATTATTTAAGCATGTCAGAGTAAAGAGTTCTTAAGAATTTATCTCATCGATACCAGTATTAATTAAGTATTAATTAATTATTAATTAATTATTAATTATTCAATGCATATGCTGTATTTTTATCTATAAAAAATATTGTATGAAAGTTTTTTTATGACTAAAGAAGAGACCTTTTTTTCAAATAACACAGCGGTGTCAAAGGAATTTTTCATGGAAAACCAAGAAAAATTAAATTATCAGAGAAAATTACTTGGAGATATTGAAAGGAAACATAAAGAGTGGTCTAAAGAGCATAATTAAATAAATTTCTAGATGTATCTATTTTAATTTTATTATTTTGTAAGTTTAAGAAATTTTTGAGTAATTTTACAGGTGCCAAAATATTGATAATCAATAACCATAAGAATAGGTTAAATTTTATTAAGATATGAACGGAATCATTAATCAAGAATCTAAGAATATTTTTGATTGGTTTAATTGGCTAAATAGGAAATGGAGTAATTATCAAGATTTTATTGATTTTCAGCATGGAATTGAACCGAAGCAGGTAGCTATAAATTTTTTGGATTTAAATAGGGTAGAGTTTTTGGAATTTATTGAATCTTTAGATAAAGAGGATCTTGAGGCAATAGATCAAATTCAAAAAATAACAGAATCAGAATCATATGTATTTAAGTTGATAAGAGAACAAATTCTTAATAAAA
>CEUK01103093.1_pt1 | contig 10083 bp, 8 predicted proteins | sample 356451 | NCBI WGS metagenome assembly CEUK01 (sample SAMEA2622843, study PRJEB7988) | marine metagenome | isolation source: saline water (ENVO:00002010), including
CTTCCGTAGCAGTCCAAGGATTACGAACAGGAACAAGACGGCGGCTACAATGCCTCCATAGAGCGCATAATCAAACGTTTCCGATGACGTATCTGCGTCATCGGTTTGCTCGCCGGGTGTTTCTGTATCATCTTGCGTATCTTGGGTTTCATTGGTTTGATTCTCCGTGGTGTTGTTCAACGGATTCTCACCTGTTGTTTCATTGGTTCCAGAAGAGTTGTTTTCCTCTGTATTGTTTTCAGTCTCATTTTCTTCAGGAGGTTCCTCAACGGTTTGATTCACAGCAATTGCAAGAAGTTGATCCGAGAGTGCGTACGCCATGGAGGAACTAGTTCCAATAGGGCCACTTGAATTCACCAATTTCGCTTCCCATTCCCCTTCTAAGAACATTGGATCTTCAACAATGAAACCAAGCCCTGTTGTCAACCATCCAGGTTGAGCAATTCTGAGCCGTAGTCCAATGGAACCAAAAATTTCGATCAATGATTCTGTGTCTGAGTATGAGAAGTATTGGATGGACTCATTCTGCTGAAGGCCAACAGGCGTGCTCGGTAAGATTTCAGGTGTTGAAGTACCCGCTTGGACAACCATTTCAACAATCTCTCCATTGTTGTGGACATCGACTTGGAGGTCAATATCGATGTATAAGTTGTAATCGATCGCTATTCCAAGAACGAGAAGCGGGACTTGTGACCCAGGAATGTTGCTTGCGATGCTTGTTATGTAATCCATGAGATCAAGTGCTGGGATTTCAACATCAACGCTCACAGTGTTTGTGCTGTCCGTGCCCGTTGTTGTATCAATAACGGCTAGGTCGCCCCAGTAATACACGCGGTCAAACAACCCAATAGGGAACCAAGATTGACCCTCGTAAATCTGTCCTTCCGATGGCATTGGCATGTCGTAAATTGTGACATTATTGGTATCCAAATCTCGAATGAAGACGGCGAGGTTCATCTTCAATGCGGTTTCTGTGGTAACGGTCTGATTGACCTTTTCAAAGGAAGTTTGGTTGTCGATGTATGTCAGCACGAGATCGTATTGCGTTGTTTGCGTAATTCTTGATTCGACGTTGATTCCGATTCCAATTCCTGTCGAAATGAATTCAAAATCTGTCCATGAGGGGGCAATGGATGTTTCTTGCATGTTCACATTAACGGTTGTGATGGTTGCGACTGTTTCATCAGGTACAGTGATGTTGACGTTCTGACTGAATCCATCGAGAGAGATTGGTTCGACTGAGAACGCTTGGGTCAAGCGTGATTGAGCTCCAAAATCATCCACGACTTCGAATTCAAGGAGATAAGCGCCTTCTATGAATTCGGCTTCAAACAAGGGTTCGGTTGACAACTCAACACCATCAAGCATCCAAGAGTAACTCAGATCGTCGTTGTCTCCATCCCAACTTGTGGTTCCGTCAAAGACAACGGGCAAGCCTTGCTTGAACGACCCCCCAATGTCGCCATTCAATTGCATTTTTGCCACAGGAACCAGGTTTGTGACTTCAAAGGTTGAATCTGAGAGGAGTTGATCGGTCAAACCATCTCGAACTTCGACCTTGTAGACTGTTTTTGTGGACCCATCATCGATTTCGGATACATCGCTCAACCAACCTCCCATCGGTGGCTGGAGTGTACCCGTGGACGTTGTTCCAGAGTGAACGAGCGTCCAGTCACCGTTGACTTCCTCTTGGAACACCTGGTAATTCTCAGATATGGACTGCGATTCAAGGACACTTATCGAGAGGAAAACACTCGCAACATCGACCTCGCTGTTGGAAGGTGGATTGCTGCGATAATCGGTGTAGTCTGCCACGAGGAACAGCGTTGGAGACCATGAAATCTCTTGTTGAGCATCGTGCGTTGTTTCAGGTTTAACATTCAACAAACCGGATTCTTCAGGTGTTACGGTGAATTGAATTGAACAGACGAGGCAATCCTCCTGTGCAAGAATTTCTTCTGGTGAACTTCCAGATCCGTCGGCAACCCCCAGCCGGTATTCCTCAAATGCATCTGCATTGAACATCAGTACGTCGAGGTCGTTGGGTGCATCGGTCCGGACGGCTTGTACCCGAATCTCATCACCAAATTTCACGTTGGGAAAACTCACCCAATGGAAATCATCTTCCACTACATCGACCCATGTTCCGATTGAAACGGATAGGTTGTAAATGACATCACCAGAGTCTGGTGTGTACACCCGGATGAGATAGGTTGAGGCTTCTGTGGTGTTGAACCAAGCGCGAACGCTGTAGTCTTGTAACCCACCTGCGCTGCCCCCATGATATTCGTATGCAAAGGATTGAATGTTCCCATCAACGAGTTCGAATATCTCAAAATCCAGCGTTGTCCACCACGATAATTCCTCGGCCACGACAGCAATTTGTCGGTTTGAATCGATATCGACCTGGTACCAATCCTCTCCATCGAGAACATCATCTTGACAATCGGAGATGCATACCAAACCTTCGGGGAGGAACGAACCGGGCTGAACTGGTGTAGCAACTTGCCAGAAATTGTCTGTTTCGTCAGTTCGAGTAATGACATAATTCGATCCATCATCACCCCATCCATCAATGGTGGTAATCTCGATAAAGAAATCCATTTGAACATTCAGAGAGTTGTTCAGGAGGACGCTCTCGTTGTAGTTTCCACTGACATCAAATTGGTCTTCTGGATTCTGAAAATCGGTTGTATACACGGATACACGCATGGTGACAGAGGCGATATCGTCGAGATTTTCAACGAAGATTTGCGAGGTGGTGTAAGGTTGGACAGATGCTCGATACCAGTCGAACTCATCCACGCCTTCAGGCCCACAATCGGGTGAACAAATGTAGCTGGTGAAAGAATCAACCAGATCTGTCGCAGTTGAACTGTCATCATCTGCCGATACGGATGGCAGAATTATTGGAAGAGTTGTTGTAAATACAAGCATGATGGCGAGCAGGGTTGCTTTCGATGTCATGGTATGGCCTCAAGCGTTCGTCTCTTCGCTCGAAGGCGAATCAGTCGTAATCGGTGGTGACATCAGAACCGCCTTACGGAGCGTTGCTCGCAGTGATTCCAACTCACCATAACAGATCAAGACATCATCGTAGCGAAGTTGGACACTCGGTTCTGGATTCCACATCATCTTCTCGCCACGACTAAGCGCATAGACAGGGGGTTGCTCACTGTTGGCAAAGATCTCATCGATGGAATGACCGATAAGGTTTGGATGATGCAACAACTGAATCGACAACACGCCTTCACCAGGGACGGTTCGCAACAATTTGTCCAATTCAACTTCGGTAAAGACCGCATCATTGATGACAAAGTCGATGATTTCTCCAGCAACGTTCACGCCACTGGCCTTCTCAATCCCTTCCAATCCTGGACTGGAATTGACTTCGAGAACGAGCGGACCATGAACGGATTCGAGCAGATCAACACCGGCGACACGAAGGCCAAGCACGCGTGCTGCTCGACATGCAACCTCCTCGAACGCAGGGTCGAGGTCAACCGGTTCAACCGTTCCATTGAGGTGGAAGTTGCTTCGGAATTCACGTCCACGGGCACGACGTCGCATGCAAGCAACGACACGGTCGCCAACGACGAGGGCACGAATATCGGTACCATGTGATTCAGCAATGTATTCCTGAATGAGAATCGCTTTCTTCGTATGAAGCAATCCTTGAACGAGGTTGCGAGTCTCATGATAGGTGTGGCGCAAGAACACGCCTTGGCCCTGTGTTCCTTCCGTGACTTTGACAACTACAGGAAGGCCACCGACCGCTTCGATGGCGTGTTCGATATCTGCTGTATCTCGAACGTACACAGTACGTGGAACGGGGATTTTATTTCGAGCGAGCAGTTGTGAAGCGTGCAACTTGTCTCGACTTTGGAGAATACCTTGCCCCGTATTGGCGGTCCAAATGCCCATCTGTTCGAGATGGCGTAGAACTGCAACACCGTGGCGGGTAATGGAGTGCCCAATACGCGGAATGACGGCATCGAAGGCCGCAGGACGGCCTTCATGCATGACGTCAATGCCGTTGTCATCAACAAACAATGAGAAGCTCATCGGATCGAGAACATTGACATCAAGGCCACGTTTTCGGGCTTCTTCGACCAAGCGTCGCGTCGAGTACAAACGCGCTCCGCGAGAGAGGACGGCTAAGCGAAGCCCCTCCTGTTCTCGCAACTCGCTCATGGTCAGAAGAAAAACAGAGAGGATTTCAAATGCTCGGCCGTTTTGGCCCTTCAATATGTCCGATGAGGAGCAACAAGCCGAGCCGGAGCCAGAAACGACTGAATCTGTGGCTCCGCTCGATGATCATCATGAGGAAGCGATGAAGGAAATGACGCTTGAAGAACGCCAAGAAGCACTCACACGTTCACGCTGGAATGTCTTCCTGTACCTCGGTTTAGCAGCATTGATGTTCGGATTTGCTTTGTTCCCATTCCCGTTTTCGGCCGATTTGAACACTGGAGGAAAGACGTACGAGCAAGACCTTGGCTTCGTTTGGGGTTTGCCTCTCGATGGTGAAGATTTCACCGATGTTCCCATTTCAGTCGAAATCGTTGCCTCAAACCCTTCTCCAGACCCGACCAGTAATGGTCAGGTTGACATTGCCGTCTATCTGATCAATTCAAACGATTGTGGATTGGACGGTTGGGGCTTGAAGGAAGATCTGCGAGAAGGGAATACTGAACCCGATCATAAGGCGCAATTCCAGACAACAAAGGATGGCGTCAAACCAGGCGATGTCTTTGAATTCGAATTCGATGTTGATGGTGGAAACGTTTGCTTGTTTGCTGAATACATCGATGCTGGAAATGGAAATGCCATTCTTTCTCGAGGTCAAATGGACATTGAAGGCGATATGTGGCCCAATCAAATCTATGCAGGTATTCTCGCAGTCTTGTTCCTCAGCCTCTCTGGATTTGCGTTCATTGGTGCACAACGTCATGGTGAAGGTGTCAAAGCGTTAACCGAGCCGAGCAAGCAGTCAACAGAAGACGAAGTTCTTGCAAGCGCAGGCCCAAGTGGCCCTCCGCCCTCGTCAGCAGGACCAAGCGGACCACCTTCAGCAGGTCCAAGTGGTCCTCCACAAGCGGCTGAACCAGAACCTGAGGCTGAAGAAGCAGCAACAGAGCCGGTCTTTGAGCCAGCTGAAAACGGCTACTTCTTCCGCAAGATGCCGGATGGATCTTATGATCAAACCGTGTATGTTCAAGCCGAGGACGGTTCGTATGTTCCGTATCAGGAATGAACATGGAAAAAACGCTCAAGTTTGAAGCATTGACCACCATCCTTGATAGGGGATGAGCCATCGAATCAATCGAGGTGAATGGATGGCAGATGAAACATCATCGCTGACGGTGGCCAAACTCAAGGCCCTGTGTGTCATCAATGATCTACCAACTTCAGGCAAGAAAGCCGAGTTGGTCGAACGCCTTCTCGAAGCGGGATTAAGCCGCAAAGACGTGGGCCTGTCCGAGCCAGAAGCAGAACCAGAGGTCGAAGAAGAGGTCGTTCTCTCACTCGAGGATGAAACCACCATTTCGATGGAAGATGACGACCCTGTTGTTGAGGATGAACCTGAAGAAGAGGATGAACCTGAAGAAGAGGACGATGATGAAGACGTTCTGGAGGCTGTTCTGGTCGCCGATGCGGTCGATGAAGAACCCGAAGTGTTCACCCCTGTAGCATCAAAACGCCAAGATGTGAAAACGCTTGCTGATATGGTCAAAGATCCAAAGGTCATCGCTGTCGTCATCGTATCATTGTTCTTAGGAGCAGCAGGATGGTGGTACATCAATTCCTCATTGGAACCGTTCACTGCTGAACCGTTGCGTTATGGGGACACCGTCGAATACACCATTTCAGGACCGTCTGGCGGTGGTGGCGAAATCATGGCCAGTGAAGGCTTCCTCGACCTTGTTTTCAATTTCTTAGAACCGGATGAGGAATATTGTCGTGTCTTCTTCAATTATGCTGGAAGAGGTACGTTAAGCGTCACAGAAGGTGCTGGGCAATCGCCTCCAGTTCCTTCCAATCTTGAAGGAGCAGTACGTTCGCAAGGCCCGTATGGCGACAACACTTGGTTGGCGGTTGAAATCGCCAACGAGTACGAATTCGATACATTCAATCTCGGACGTCAGACGTATTCGATCATCAATCAAGGCAGCTGTCCTGAAGGCGGTAGTTATGCAGAAGGTCAAGCGGTTTTGACCACCAAGCGCCACATTGAGTTGAAGGATCAGGAAACGCTTTCGACATCCCTTGAATTTGATGGAACGATCGACAATAAACCGTACAAGGGGTCAGCGAAAACCTTCGATGTTGGTGGTTTGCTTGGAGGGCTCGATGCGATTCTTCCCGGTGTTTCGCTCATGCTTCAGCCGATTGAATTGCAGGACTTGTTTGCAACCGATGTCATCGAAGAAGGCGCTTCTGGTGAGCGACTTGGATGGCGATGGAGAGTTGTTGGTCAAGACACGTTAGGTGATGACATGGCCTGGAAGATTGCAGCGACACACGTCGATGTTGAGCGACTCTGTCTCGGTTCAGCAACGATGGAGATTTGGGCTGAGGAAGACAATCCTTGGGCTTCCAAGCAAACGGTTGATGTCATCATCTCCAACGATGGTTCACTGCAAACCGACTGTTCACCGTTCTCAGAAGCATTTGGCGATTATGTGCTTCCTGAAGGAGAATTGGAATTGCATCATACCTTCAAAGCGAGCAAATTGACCCGTGGCTCAAAGGTCCTCGATCTTGGCAAGGATTACGATCTTCGTCCAAGAGCAAATCAACTCACGCTCGATGAGGACGTGCTCGAAGACTGGGCTGGCCAAGAAGCGTTGTACCCTCCTGATGCTTCAACGATGCGTGAACACACGCTCGAAGATGCAATGCAATGTTTCGATTATATCGGCGGTTCAGCAAGTGGAGCAAAAGCAGCGCTTGACAATGGTGGCTACATCTGGCGAGGACTTGACCAGCGAACCGCCTCAACCACACAATGGAACGTTTCATGGGTGCATCCTGATGATACATCGGGCTGGGTCTTGTTCGAATTGACAGGCGAGCCAACAAGTGACAACTGTACGTATCTGAGCAAAGGTTCGTTTGAAGAATTAGCTTCACACAACCGAGAATCCATACCTTCGGTTGCCAACATGTCGACGCTTGAACAACGTCTTGCTGATACGAACCGATATCCACAACTGAGTGGGTCTGAAGGTGTCTTTGATTCCAGTGGTGCATACCATGAAGAAACACGCATCGGTTTCCTCGTAGCTGTTCCTGGAGATGGTGCAAACGATCTTCTCGGTCAATTAACCACCACTTCGATTGGTGCAACAACCCTCGATTTGTCACGAACATGGGAAGAAGGCATCTGGGAACATACGTTCGCCGTTGCCATCGATGCGACCGATGGTCGCGTGGTCGGTTGGACCCAAATCTCTCAGGCTGCGTGATGCTATGGATGAGGATGAGATGGCTCGTGGGCTCGATCATCTGATGGAACAGAACGAGACCGACCTGCCCTTCCTTGCATCGTATGGAGCTGAAATGGATGGCGTCGGTATCGATGTCGATGCATTGTTCTCAGGTGTTCAAGCATTTCTCTCCTCAAGAAGGATTGAATTCGAGAATGATGATGATTGCATAACTTATCATTCAACACGCATATCCAAACATGAAGAGGGTCTTCTCATCGAGATCGAACACGAGCATTTACCCCTTGTCCACAGCGATTTGGACCGTGTTGGATTCTTCCAAGGAAGGCTCCATGAGGACAAATCAAAACTGTCCGTCATCCTTCAGATGTGGGGCGGAGAACATCGTCGTTTCCTTGAGCGACTCGTTGAACACTGTGCTTAATCACGTCGTGCGACTGCAATCGCCAAGCCAATGGCTGCAATCGCTGGAATCAATGTGAATCCTGGTGTGTCAACATCACAACCATCCCCTTTAGCATCTGGACCGTGATACTCTCCATCATCGTAGTAGCAACTCGACCAAACGGTGTACCATGCACCATAGGGGAAGTACTCGGTTGTATCATCCTCGTACATCGCCTTGACACGCCAGTTGACGTAGGAATGGTCTTCAGGTGGTGTGACTGTTGTGGTATGGGTCGCACCATCAACGGTTACTTCTCGAACTTCAGGCGGATCACAGACACCATCGTTGAGACAGATTTGCGTTGTAATCTCGAAGGTCGTATTGTTGCTCATGTGTGCATCATCCATGACAACAACGAGTGTCCAGGTTTCACCAGAAACCGATGGTGATGTCACCGTGTAGGATTCAAACGGCGTATCGTCCGCTTCTGGACCGTTGTCCTCGCCAGCGGTTTTCGCTGCATAGGATGTGGTTGAAACAGCAAGAAGAGCGATGAGTGTCAGTGCGATGACCGTTCGCATAGAATAAATTAGGTTCGACTCATCTATTTGAGTTATGCTTCCATGTCCCATAATTCATCCCCAACCCAATGGATGGTCTTGATGCCCTTGCCTTTGTTTGCTTCGACCATTTCACGACCGGGCATGGTTGCCCAGCCAATCGCTAACGGTCGTCCGTGTTCCTTGTCGCGAATCCAGACAAGATCACCAACTTCGATGTCCTCATCAGCACCATGAACACCAGCGACCATGCAATCTGCTCCGTTCATCAGGAATGGAATTGCGCCATGATCGACAGCGACCCAACGCTTTGAATCAGGATGTTCCAAGAAGCCACGGAGCGTCAAAAACGCCCAACGGCGACCCTCCTCATCGTTGACTTCAATCGTTTTCGCCACCTTGTCAACAAACACCAACTGCCATGGACCATAGTTGGCCATTTCCAAAAATGCACCATCAACGGCCAAATCAATGCTCAGCCCTTCTTCGAGTTCCTTCAACAACGGAGCAATGTGCTTTCGGCGCACAGGTCGCCGTTTCTTGACTTGGAATTCCTTCGCCATACCCCGTCCAAACGTCGACCATGTTTCACCCTTCGGTTCAAGAACTGGCATCCAATGGGCAATTCATGGCCGTATGGTGCACGATTCGAACCTTTGCAGCCCATGCCAAAGAACTTGGAAACGAGCAACCGGCCGAACCCATCTTCTTTGTCAAACCGGATGGATGTAAGACTGAATCCGATGTACTCCACGTCTCCAAGCATCCTGGCGAAGTCCATCTCGAAACCGAATGTGTCGTTCGATTGACGCAACATGGCGACATCGATGCGGTCGCCATTGGCCTTGATCTGACCGACCGAGCAGCACAATCCGTTCTTCGAGCTGATGGCTTGCCATGGGCCAAAGGCAAGACGTTTCGACAAGCAGCCGTTCTCGGCACCTTCTATCCATGGCGACATGGACTTGAAGCATTGACCAACGAAGCCACCGCACTTCGTATCGAATGCGATGTCAACGGAGAACGTTGGCAAGAAGCATCCCTTTCCGAGATGAGCATCACACCCGCTGACCAAGTCACGTCCTTGATGACGTGGGCACCCGTTTCAAACGGTGATCTGCTCTACACGGGAACGCCTCAAGGGGTTGCCCAATTGAAGCCCGGTGATGTGATTGAAGCACGTCTGATTGCCCACGATGGTGAACTTCTTTCCACCTATTCAGGTCGTTGCTCGTAAGGGTTGCCTTGATATACGCCCTGCAAGTCGGTGGCGATGCAAGGAGAGAGACACATGGCACAATGGCATGGAATTTCCAAGAGAAAACCGAGTGGTGGACGACGCGTACAAGCACGCAGCAAGCGTTCAACAGAAATCTCAACCGAGAAGCAATTCGCTCTCGTTGGCGAACCTCGACGCAAGATCTACCGCAAGGCTGGTGGCAACTCCATGGTTCGCGTTATGGCTGCGAACAAGGTCTCGGTCAACAATCCAAAGACCGGTAAGACCGTCAACGCTGACATCGTCAACGTGATCGAGAACGAATCCGATCCAAACTACGTTCGACGAAACATCCTCGTTAAGGGCGCAATCATCGAAACCAGTGAAGGTAACGTCAAGATCACGTCCCGACCTGGTAAGGACGGCGTCATCAACGGCGTTCTCCTCGAGTGAACATCACCA
>CEUK01186385.1_pt1 | contig 10069 bp, 7 predicted proteins | sample 356451 | NCBI WGS metagenome assembly CEUK01 (sample SAMEA2622843, study PRJEB7988) | marine metagenome | isolation source: saline water (ENVO:00002010), including
ACAAGAAAAAGAATGACCGCTTGTGTCTCTGTTCAGGTTGGGTGTAGTCTTGAATGTGCATTTTGCGCTACTGGGAAATTAAAAAGAGTTAGGAATTTAAATCCTGATGAAATTTATGATCAAGTAGCCATGATAAGCAAACAGTCTAAAGAGGAATATGATATTCCTTTATCAAATATAGTTTTTATGGGTATGGGAGAACCGCTTTTGAATTACAAAAACGTGCTGGCTTCTATTGATAAGATAACATCACCTGTAGGACTAGGCATGTCTCCTAAAAGAATAACGGTTAGTACAGCAGGAATACCTAAAATGATTAAAAAGTTAGCCGATGATCAAGTGAAGTTTAATCTTGCTTTATCTCTACATGCGGCTAATGACATTAAGCGAAATAAGATTATGCCTATTAATGAAAGAAATTCTTTGATAGTTTTAAGAGAGGCAATGATTTATTTTTATGAAAAAACCAAAACGAGGCCAACGTTAGAGTATATTATTTTCAAAGATTTTAATGATGAAATTCAAGATGCAGAAGAGTTAGCTGAATTTAGTTTATCATTTCCTTCAAAAGTAAATATAATTGAATATAACCCTATTGATGGAGGCAAATATCAGCAAGCAGATGAAGCCAAAGTAGATGCTTTTGCAGATTATTTAGAATCCAAAAATATTATAGTAAATATGAGAAGAAGCAGAGGAAAAGATATTGATGCGGCATGTGGTCAGTTAGCAAACAAAAATAAATTAAACAAGCTTTAGTTTTCCAATGCTTTTTTTGAGAAAGTAAAAACAAATTATTGCAGAAATAACATCTGATATAGGGAAAGAATACCAAACCCCATCAATTCCGTAATAAATTGGGAGAATCAAAACAAGAGGAATTAGAAAAATTCCTTGTTTGGTTAATGTTAGAAAAAGTGCTGGTTTAGCTTTTCCAATGGCTTGATAATAAGAAGGAGCGATTAATAAAAAAACAATTATTGGGGTAGCTGAAAATATCCAAAAAATGGCGTTTGGAGCATGCTCAATAAGTTTTAAATCTTTAGTGAAAAGATATGGAATATAGTCGGCACTTAACATTAAAACAACCCCAATAATAGCAGCGATTATGAAACCACTTATCAAAGCATAGTTGATTACGGATTTTACTCTATCATACATTTTAGCCCCATAATTATATCCAGCAATAGGCATAAACCCTTGGGCAATTCCTATCAATGGGAATAAGGCAAACATGGTCATTCTTGTCGCCAATCCGTATACTGATATGGCAATTTCACCTCCAATTCCACCTTTAAGTTCTCCGTATTGGTACAGTGTATTATTAAGTACAATTGCTAATAAACTAATGGTGCCTTGCCTAACAAGATTAACAGATCCAATTTTAAATGTTTCGTTTACAATTTTGAAATCAATTTTTAGAAGCTTAGTCCTAACTTTTAATTCCCCCTTCCCAATAACATAAAAGTAAATTATATAGAATGCACTTCCAAAATAAGAGATTGTAGTTGCCCACCCTGCGCCTGCCATTCCCCAATCCAGAATGTCTATAAAAATATAATCTAAGAAAATGTTTACAATGGATGGAATTAGTAAAACTATCATAGCTACCTTGGCTTTTCCTTCAGCTCTTAAATTGTTGTTTGCCATCATAGAAAGGGCCAGAAATGGAATCCCAATCAAAACAATTGAAAAATAAGTGTCAGCCAATGGCATTATATCTCCCTTTGCTCCAAAAACATCTAAAATGGGGAGTTTGAAAAAAACACCAACAATAATGGCTAAAATTGCAAGAAAAATGGTGAGTGAAATTTGATTGTTGAAAGCCAATTGAGCTTTATGGTTGTTGTTACTTCCTAATGCTCTTGAAACGATACTGCCTCCACCAATTCCAATCGACATGCCTATTGAAGAAAAAAGAAAAGAAATTGGAAAAATAACTGAAATGGCACCTATTGCTAGTTCTCCTATGTATTGTCCAACAAAAAAAGTATCAACAACCATATTCATAGACATCACCATAAAACCTATAGCTGCTGGTAAAGCTTGTTTTAACAATAGTTTTGGTATGGGTTCAGTACCTAAATAAGACGATTTTTCAGTTTCCATATTTACTTAATAGACTAGCTTATTATCAATTAAGTATTCTGCAATTTGAACAGCATTAGTGGCAGCTCCTTTTCTTAAATTATCCGCAACTATCCATAGGTTTATACCGTTTTCAACGGTTTTATCTCTTCTGATTCTACCAACAAAAACTTCGTTTTTTTCATGAACATTAATTGGCATAGGATAATCAAATTCAGCATTATTTTCCTTAACTATTACCCCTTTAGTTTCTTTTAACGCAAGTTGAATATCAGCCATTTCAAATGGTTTTATGGTTTCGACATTAACGGCTTCACTATGGCCGCCTATTACAGGAATTCGAACAACAGTTGCAGTTACTTTAATGGAGTTGTCGTTGAAAATCTTTTTGGTTTCGTTTTCAAGTTTGACTTCTTCAGTAGTATATCCATCTTCTAAAAATTCACCTCCATGTGGGAAACAATTTTGGTCAATTTTATGGGGATAAACCATCTCAGTTTCTATTCCTTTCCTTTCGTTCATCATTTGCTCAACTGCAGCAACTCCAGTTCCTGTCACCGATTGATAGGTAGATATCACTAAGCGTTTAATTTTAAAACGCTGATGAATTTCTTTTAAAGCCAAAACCATTTGAATGGTTGAGCAATTAGGGTTAGCTATGATTTTATCGCTTTTATTTAATGTACTCCCATTTATTTCAGGGACTATTAAAGGAATGTTGGGCTCCATTCTCCAAGCAGAAGAATTGTCGATTACTGTTGTGCCATTTTCAGCAAATGTTGACGCCCATTTTCTGGATAATTCACCCCCAGCAGAAAAAATAGCAATAGGTGGTTTTTTAGCTAATGCATCTTCAATAGATTCAATAATAATTTCTTTATTATTGAAACGAATAGATTTTCCCACGCTTTTGCTTGATGCTACTAAAATTAACTCACTAATTGGTAGAGAAAAGTCATTTAAAACTTTAAGGATAACACTTCCAACTAATCCAGTACAACCTACAACAGCTAATTTCATGGTTTTTTTTTGTCCAAAAGTAGTATATTTATTTCCTTATAAATGATCTATTGATGAGATTAGTGTTTTTTTTAGCGATAAGTTTATTATTTGTAAATTCTTTTTTCGCTCAAATAGTTGACGATTTTAGTGATGGTGATTTCACCAACAATCCAACTTGGTCTGGCGATATATCTAATTTTATAATTAATTCTTCTTCTGAATTACAATTAGATGCACCTTCTATTACTGACACATCTTATTTGTCTTTGGAAACTGGAATTATTGATTTTAATTCTCCAATTTCTTGGCAGTTTTACATAAAACTTGGGTTTTCACCATCAAATAACAATACTGTTAGATATTATCTTACGTCAGATAATACTAACCTTAAAGGATATTTAAACGGATACTATATAAGAATTGGAGAAAATGGATCAACAGATAAATTAAAGTTATATAGGCAAGACGGAACATCAACTACTCTTCTAGCAACAGGTTTAAATGGTGCTTATGGACTAAGTCCGGAAGTAACGGTTAAAGTAAATAGAGATATAGCAGGCAATTGGGAAATATTATCTGATAGTACAGGTGGAACTAATTTCACATATGAAGGTGGGGCTACAGATTTAACTCATACATTCTCCACATTTTCAGGTGTCTGGTGTAAATATACAACCAGTAATTCTGATGCCTTTATTTTTGATAATATATCAATTACAGGCAATATTATTGTTGATAATGATGCTCCAGCAGTTGAAAATGCATTTGTTTCTGGTTCAAATTTGATTGAGATTCATTATACTGAACCAGTAACTAATACAGCAATTGACATTACAAACTACAGCATGAATTTTGGTAATGGAAATCCACTTATGATTTCTTCTACAGCCTTAGGATATGAATTAATGTTTAATAATATTTTTAATGCATCAGACACTTTAGAACTTACTATTTCTGGCATTGAAGATTTGTCTGGAAATACGTTAAACACCACTAAATATATAATAGTTCCTGATACAGCTAGTCAGGGTGATTTATTAATTAATGAACTTTTATTTGACCCTTTTACTGGAGGGTCAGATTATGTTGAGATATATAATAACAGCAATTCCTCGATTGATATTTATAATTATTTTATTGCAGATTATGATGATGGAATTGATAATTATAAAGAAATTCCATTTCATTATGTCTTAAATCCTGGAGAGCTTGTTTTACTAACTGAAGATTCATCAGAAACGATAATGCAATATCCAACTAATGATGCAAGTAAGTTTTTACAAATAGATTTGCCTTCGTTCCCAAATGATTCAGCTACTGTTTATCTTCTTGATCCAGATTCAAATGTTATCGATAAATTTAGTTATGATGAGGACATGCATTTTGGTTTAATATCCAATACAGAAGGGGTTTCACTTGAAAAAATTAATCCATCTTATTCATCTTTAGATGCACAAAATTGGCACAGTGCTTCTGAAAGTGACGGTTGGGGGACACCAGGAGAAACTAATTCCCAATACTTTAGTGGTACAAATACTCAAGAATATTTATCAGTATTAAGTCCAGTTTTTTCCCCTGATAATAATGGCTATCAAGATGTAGCGGTCTTTTCATATCATTTAGATGGAGCAGGTATGGTTGGAAATGCAGTAATTTATGATAAAAAAGGAAGGGTGATAAAAAAAATCCTTAGCAATGAATTATTAAGCATTGAAGGGACATTAATTTGGGATGGGACAATGGATAATGGTGAAAAAGCAAGAGTTGGAATATATTTAATTTATTTCGAAACCTTTACCCTGTCTGGGGAGGTTCACTCAGAGAAAAAAACAATAACCCTTGTTACTCAGTTCTAGAACTTAAAATTAAATCTTAATCAAACCTTTTAGGGAATAAATATTTATAAGATATTTACCGAATTATGTCGCTAACTATTAAAGAGATAAAAGCTCCTGTCGCTAAGGAAATGGAGTTGTTTGAGGACAAGTTCAAGGAAGCTATGAAAAGCGATGTAGCGTTATTAGATAAAATCAGTTATTATATTATAAAAAGAAAAGGAAAACAACTTCGCCCTTTGTTTGTTTTCTTATCTGCAAAAATGTGTGGCCAAATTACAGAAGGAACTTATTTAGCCGCCTCTCTTATAGAATTGTTACATACAGCAACTTTAGTTCATGACGATGTGGTTGATGACGCATCAGAAAGAAGAGGGTTTCTTTCAATTAATGCTCTTTGGAAAAATAAAATTGCAGTATTAGTAGGAGACTATTTATTATCAAAAGGGTTAATGCTTACTACTGAAAATAATAGATTGGATTTGCTTCAAATTGTATCTAATGCTGTAAAAGAAATGGCAGAAGGAGAATTGTTACAAATGGAAAAGGCAAGAAAATTAGATATTGACGAAACAGTATATTATAAAATTATTAAGCAAAAAACAGCTTCCCTTGTTGCGGCATGTTGTGGAACTGGAGCTTGTTCAGTTGTTGAGGATAAAAAATTAGTTGACTCAATGATTAATATAGGAACTAATGTAGGTATGGCTTTTCAAATTAAAGATGATATTTTTGATTTTGGTTCTTCAGAAAATATTGGCAAACCTACAGGCATAGACATAAGAGAAAGAAAAATGACATTGCCATTAATTTACACTTTAAATAAAGTGGACTCAAAATCCAAAAGAAATATCATTAACACTTTTAAAAGGTACAATGAGGATACTGTAAAAGTGAAAGAAGTAATAAAAATGGTAATTGAAAATGGAGGGATAAAATATGCAGAAAAAAAGATGCATGAGTACAAGAATAAGGCCTTATTAGAGATTAAAAATATTCCTGATTCTCCATCAAAATCAGCATTTATTGGGCTAATAGAATACTCAATAAATAGAGAGAAATAAGGAATTGTAATTTTGCATTACAATGGCTTCGTTTAAAAACATAGACTTTAAAGATCAATTAAAGGTTTTACCTGAAACTCCTGGGGTGTATCAATTTTTCTCAGTAGACAACAAAATATTGTATGTTGGAAAAGCTAAAAATTTAAAAAAGAGAGTGTCTTCTTATTTTAAAAATAAGCATGATAACAGGAAAACAAGACTGTTGTCTTCAAAAATTAATTCTATAAAAACCATATCATTAAATTCAGAAATGGATGCTTTTTTGTTAGAAAATTCTTTAATTAAAAAGCATCAACCAAAATATAATATTCAACTTAAAGATGATAAAACATACCCTTGGATATGTATTAAAAATGAATTATTTCCCAGGGTTTTTTACACCAGAAAAAAACTAAAAGACGGAGCAAAATATTTTGGCCCATATTCATCTATAAAGCTGGTTATTTCTTTGCTTGAAATGATAAAAGAAAATTTTGAATTAAGAACCTGTGATCATGTTTTAAGTGAAGAGAAAATAGGAAACAAAGAATTTACCACTGCCGTAGACTTTTACATAGGAAATTGCAAAGGTTGTTGCCAAGGAATGGTTTCAAAAGAAGATTATGACAAACGATTAAAGCATGTTAAGCAAGTTTTAAATGGTAATACTTATGAAGTAGTAAAGCATTTAAAAATAAACATGGGAAAGCTATCAGATGCTTATAAGTATGAAGAAGCTGATGCTATTAAAAAGAAAATTGAAAGCCTAAAAAAGTTCCAAGCTAAAACAGCTGTTGTTGATACAAATATTCATGGGTTAGGGGTGTTAAATATTGATCATGGAATTACTCATTCTTTTGTTAACTGTCTGAAAGTGATGAATGGCTCTATAGTTCAAAGCAAAACCGTACAAATTAAGCGGAAATTTGATGAAGATTCGGCAACAATTTTATCTCATGTTTTGGTAGATAATATTGAAGATTTTTTTATAGGCATAATATCATTAATAGTTCCAGAAAAATTGGGGATATCATCAGAAATTAATGAGTACATCCCTTTAAGAGGAGATAAGAAAAAATTGTTGATGATTTCAAAAAAAAACGCAATGGTTAAACGCCAGGGATTTGAGAAATTAGAAGTCATTAAAAATCCAGAGTTGACCTCATTACGATTGTTAACTACAATTAAAAAAGACTTAAGACTTAACGACCTGCCTTATCATATGGAATGTTTTGACAATTCAAATATTCAGGGAGAATTTCCTGTTGCGGCTTGTGTTGTTTTTAAAGATGCAAAGCCAAGTAAAAAAGAATATAGGCATTTTAATATCACAACGGTTGATGGTCCAGATGATTTTGCATCTATGGAAGAAGTTGTATATAGAAGATATAAAAGAGTTTTAGAAGAAAAAAAAGCTTTACCCCAATTAATAATTATTGATGGAGGCAAAGGACAATTGTCCAGCGCTTTAAAAAGTTTAACGAAATTAAAAATTCAAAATAAAATAGCCATAATAGGCATTGCAAAAAAGCTAGAAGAAATTTATTTTCCAGGCGATATGTACCCTCTATATTTAGACAAAAAGTCAGAAACCCTAAAGGTTATTCAGCTTATGCGAAACGAGGCTCATCGATTTGGTATAACTCATCACAGAAATAAAAGAAGTAAATATTTTACCAATAGCGAGTTAAATAATATTAAAGGGTTAGGGCCAAAGTCAATTCAATTGCTATTAAAAAAATTTAAATCTGTAAATAATTTAAGAAGTGTAAATATAGAGGATTTAAATCAGTTAATAGGTCCACATAAAGCTAAATTGATAAACCAATATTTTTCTAGATAAATTACATCAACTATAAATCTTCTTTGACACGCATAAAAAATCTATTATATTTGATTGATGTCGAATGATACTCAATTAAATAATCAGATTATAGATTTACTATTTGAACACGATTGTGTTATAATTCCAGGCTTTGGTGGTTTTGTTGCTCAATATTCTTCAGCAATTTTTGAAGCAAAAACCAAAACCTATAGCCCACCATCTAAAAGTATATTATTTAATAAAAATCTAATTAATAATGATGGCCTTTTGGCTCATAAATACGTTTCAAGTTATCAATTGACATATGAACAAGCGATAGCTTCCATTGAAAAAGAGGTTACTTTAATAAAGAGAAACCTTCTTCAACTTAAACGTCATGAATTAATTGGCCTTGGTGTTTTTTTCATGGAAGGAAGCACTATTAAATTTGAAAAATCAAGCAATAATTTTCTGTCTGCTTCTTTTGGTTTACCCGCTTTTTCAATTGATGAATTTGCAAACACTGAATCAAATACGAAAGATGATACTAAAGAAATAATTCCTCTTGACCCGAAAAAACCTAAGATGTCTAAATGGTGGGTGGCAGCGGCCATAGTTCCTTTTCTTTTTTATTCAGCATGGATACCTTTAAAAACGAATTTATTTAATGCTGATGCAGTATTTCATTATTCTGAACTAAACCCATTTTCATTTACTAATCAAAGGAATTATTCATTTAATGATTTAACTAAAGATCCAATTAATAAAGAATTAAAAATTCAAGTTAATAAAGAAGAATCTAATGTTGAAGAAACACCCAAAGTTGTGGTAAGCCCTAAAGAAATTGTAAAAAAGGATGAAGAAGAGGTAATTGTTAAAACAAAAGAGGTTGAAGATGATTCAGAACTTTTAGAAGAGAATTCTCATACGTTATCTTTTCATGTTATTGGTGGGTGTTTTAAAAAGCAAAGAAATGCTAAGAAACTCATTAAAAAATTAAAAAAATTAGGTTTTGATTCTTATGAGCTAGATATTAAAAATGATTTACATAGAATTGTAATTTCTAGCTTTAGTACAAAAAAAGAAGCTAGACAAGCTCAAAAAGAAATAAAGTCGACACATGGAATATCCTCCTGGGTCCTTAAGAAATAAATTTCATGTCAGATTTAATTTTCAAAGAGGCATTAGCTAAAGCTATGGCTAGTTGTTCAAGAAGAGAATTGTCTGCTGTTGAGGTGTTAGAAAGAGTTAAAAAATTTGAATTAAATCCTGAACAAATTAAGGAACTAATTAGTGTTTTACAAAAAGACAATTTTTTAAATCATAAGCGATACGCATTTTCTTTTACTAACGATAAATTTAAGTTCAATCATTGGGGAAAACTAAAAATCAAAAACCATTTAGTCTATAAAGGAATAGAGGAGAAATTTATTTACGAAGCCCAAGAAATCATTGACAATAAAGAGTACGAGAAAAAAATTATTGATTTAGCCAACAAAAAAATGAAATCTTTAAAAGAAGAAAACCTTTTTTTAAAAAAGCAGAAATTAATTCAACACATAACTCAAAAAGGATTTGAAACTGAGTTAACCATTCAATTGATTAGCCGGCAATGGCCAACCCTTTAAAAAGTATGAGAAAATTGCCACATTATAGTTCTAGGGGCTTGCACATTCCCTGGCCTGTTGCTAAACTCTCTATTAGTCAAGTTAGTCATAAGTAAAGAAAGCTTAGATTTATCGTTAAATTTATAAGCAATTCTAGAGTCAAATATCACATCACCAACCATTCTAGCATCTCTATATTCGCCATATCCAGGCAGAATAAAAATACCTGTTCCAAAACCATTTATTTTAACATCAGTTGTAAGAATTTCGTCCACATTTTCCATAACACTATTATATCTAGTGCTAAACCCAATGGCCCATTTTTTATAATCAAATTGAACATCCAACTTGGCCATGTGTTTGTTTCTGTATTTTAAAGTCTTTAATTCAGGATTACTAAAAGTGGATAAATAAGAAGAGTCTGGGTTTATGGAAGTAGGGTTAATGTATGTGTAACCACAAAGCGTGGTAATATCAATTTCGCCAATGTTACCTTGACCTACAACGCTTACTTCAAAACCAGGGATATAAGCATTTTCAATGTTTTGACTTCTAGCACCAAAAAAGCCAAAGATCTCATCAACAGATAAAGGCCCCCCATTATCAATAATTAATTGTTCAATAGTGGTTATACTTCCAGACGAGTTATATAGGCCAAACATAAACTCCATCATGTTTTCGTATTTGGTA
>CEUK01106937.1_pt1 | contig 10059 bp, 9 predicted proteins | sample 356451 | NCBI WGS metagenome assembly CEUK01 (sample SAMEA2622843, study PRJEB7988) | marine metagenome | isolation source: saline water (ENVO:00002010), including
CCTGGATGCCTGTTGAGGCGATGGATGTAATCGGAGATTTCCGATTTACGCAGGAGATCCGAGCGTTCCTGCGTGGCATTCGTGTTGTGTGGTTTCGCCGGTGACGCATTCTTTATGGCGGTGTGGGTGTCATGATCGAACTGGTCTTCGGACAAGATGCGATCACCTCGAGCCACCGTCCTCGATTCCACGACACGTCCGACGGTGATCAGAATCGTCAGCTCAGTCTGATCGGCGGGACGCAGGTCGAGACCGACAGATCCGGGTGCACTGCTGATCTGGCTTGGATCCGGAATCACGAAAACGCCGAGTAGATCGTCGTCTATCAGTACACGGCTGATGGTGGAGGTGATGCGGGCAATCGCGGTACTCCAGAACACGCCTCCGCCACCTTCATTGAGGGCATTCAGGGAAGTCTCGACTTGCGGAACTCCCTCACGAGGTGCGATCCAGTTCCGTCCCCCTTCTTCCGTATCGATGTAACCAAGAGTGAACGTGAGTTCCATGAACGATTCCACGGAGGGGAGTTCTGGATGTGGGTACTGGTAGGCCACCTCGAATGGGTCGACGATGTACGGGAGACCATCAACGGAGGGATCCGGTTCATCCGTAGACGGTGTCGCAGGTTCGGAGTCGGTCTTGGCATCCTGAGCAGGCGCCTCCATCGGCGTAGTGGTAACGACTGGCTCTGCCGTGCGCTCTTCAGCCGGCTTGTCTTCCGGTGCCGAAGGGGTGGCTGTCTTGGAATCTGCAGCCTTTGCAGTGGCTGATGCTGGTGGAGCAGCTTCCATAGGCTTGTCTTCGGGCTTCTCTTCTTCCTGAACAACGGTTTTCTCTATATCCAATTCGAATCGAAGCAAGCTTCCACCGTCGACGACCGCCGACACGGATGCATCCTTGAATCCCTGATTCTGTAGATGCTCCGCAATGGCCTGCCCCATCATTTCGATGGCAGATTCATCAAATCGGTTTTCACCATCCTGGACGAAGCGACGGATGGACTGAACCTTGACCAGTCGTCCCTGACCAGGGGCCGTAAAGATGCCGTCCCGCTCACCAAGCCGTACGGCGACTGAAAGGACGCTCTGGGCATCGACCAGAATTGGATTCGGGGAAAGCCATTGAGCGGAAGCCTTCTCGATGATCCAACTTTCATTCGCATCTGAAACGATGGCGGCGGAGGCGCCAACCGGAACAAGATTTGATGGGAGGCTAGCGTTCGGTCTGCCACCGTCGATTGGAAGATGGGCCAGAAAATAGATATCTGCAGAAGCTTCGCGACCTTCGATTGGAAGTTGCATCGCGTTGACCGTGACACCCATGAATCCCTGTTTTTCCAGATGGTCTTTCAGGATTCCGGCAATGGAATTCAGTGCGGCCGTCGTGCATTCAACCCCGCCCATCCGGGCCATGGCCCCGAGATCGGTTCGAATGGAGGGCTTGCTCGTTACGGCGGGGGCCAGGCCTTCGGGGGTGCGCCTTAGCTGGAATCCGACCGTCTCAAGTGATTCGATGTCGGGAAGAAGTTCATGAGTCTCGTCCCATGCAACCCTGACGTTCCTTACATCGATAGTTCTGGCAAGCGAGTCCGGCGACGTCAAGCAGAGCATGGCTGCCACCAGTGATGTCAGCAACACCTTGAGGTGATTCAAGGGTTTATTGGAGTCGCTTGAACTCATATTCGATCCAGTTCCTACCCAGTTGATCCGCCTTCAAACATCGAACTGGCAGGCTGAAATGCCAGACAGCACCAAGGTCGGGTTGTACAGCCTCCCCATGAGAGTTCTTCCTGTCAAGAAAGGAAAAACACGAGATGGAATGCCATGTGTGGGGTTGTCTCCATTGGAAGCCCTTGAAGAGTCCCTCAGTGCGAGGGCAGCCTGATCAGGCGGCCCTCAGACCTCTTTGAAGATCTTTCGAATTGAACTTAATTGCCCCCCCCAATGCGTCGAAAGACACCATTGAAGGGCATCTCGATGCTCTCGAGCGGCCCATGTGTGGTCGCTAAGAGACTGATAGGCAGGAATGGACCCATGAACACGCTCATTATCGTCACCGCTGTATTGACTGGCCCAGTCAACTCCAACATGGACAGTTCCATGGAAGCTTCGATATCCAAGATCAATGATGTTCACAAAGCCGCATTTTCGGCATTTAACGGTCCATCCACTGCCCTTGCACTCGGTGCAGGCGATTCGCTTGGCTGCGAGCTCTACACCTTCGAACTGGTGGCCAGACTGGAAACAGCAGAGAAGGCCAACATCGCATTCGCCGAATGAGCGAATGTGATCCGTCGATCAGCGGCCTGTTGAGAACTGACGATACAGATTCTCCAGCCGCTTCTTTTCCTGACCACCCCTGATACGACTTTCAGCCTTCCTGATCAATGCCATCACTCTGGCAGTGCCGAATCTACGGGCCAGCTGGGGCGCGAGAATCTCGATGTAGCTCGAGGGCGTCTTGCCCTTGACCTCGGATTCCAGCAGCAGGATCACATCATCATCCGAACTGTCGGCAAGGCGAGGGCCAAGCAGTTGCCAGAGCATGTCGCGATCCAACTGATTCGTCGAGCCGACGGCCGGCCACGTCTCCACAAAGGCTTTCGTGTCTCGCAATCGAAACAGTGGCCCGAGCATGATGGATGCCGAGGACTGGCTCGTAATGTCATTCTGCTTTCCGAAGATCCAGAGCTGGCGAGCCAACTCGTCCTCACCAAGCAGATCCAGTGCCGTGAGGGCTTGTGTCAACTCCTCGGCATTCGGCGACTGCGTCATCGTCCTCATGATCTGTTCAGCCGCGACCTTCAGATCGATCGCCCGCTTGGAAGCCCCTTCTCCTGGGACCAGACGCTTGCGTTTGTCCAGACCCGGGGGACCGATCGTCATCAAGGGATCTCCGATGGTGTTAATCCGCCATGTCTTTGAAAACGGTCCTTGTCCATCCCACCATCGCCCAGCCACCAGGAATGGCACGAGCATGCTCAGCCTTCTGGTCAACTCCGCGGGCGGTACGAATGCACCCAGCATCGGCTCATGTGAAGAGCCGATGTAGGCGTAGACTCCGTGGTTCAGCCACCGTCCACCGACAGTCTGATTGTTGCTGGGATCCTGCAATGACCAGCTGTGGACCATCTGCAGCGCGGCTGGGGAATTCAGGACGGGTATGTCATTGGGTGTTCCGCGACTATTACCCAGATCGAAGAAGTCACGATTGCCCTTCGAATTCATCAGGATCAGATCTTCATTGATCCCACCCGAAGCGATGGTCCTCAGTGTTCGCACCGATGCATTGTTCGTGACCGTGCAGGCGAAGCCGGCATCGATGAGTGTCTTCTCCGCTTCATCGAAACCATATTGCCCCCACTGGCCTTCGTTGGGATATCCGTTGCAAAGCCAGGCCGTCTCCTGCTTGAGGAACAGACTGCACATGGCGATGTAGGTCGACTCGATGTGGTCGCCGTTGATCCATCCGACGATGGCATAGCGTCGCCCATCGGGCATTCGACCAAGCAGATCCGTTATCGCGAGCGGTTCATCCTTGCCCTTGTCTCCGGATGCCTGAACTCTTGTGCCGGGTGGCAGATCCATTCGGGCACGCGAGGGCAGATTGCGGCAGATCGTGATGGCGTCCAGATCATCACCAAGTGTGTTCCAGTCGAGCCCGGTCTCCTCGCAGCGTTTTCGAACCAGTTCGGTCAGAAGCTGCGACTTGGAAGCCGACAGGATTGTCCCGCCACCTCCGAACGAGCCCTCGAGCATCTTCAATTCCTGTCCACGTCCCACCGCCAGTGCGAGCGCAGCCGGCCATGACTTCGCGTTCTCCGATGTCAGTACCAGCCCGATGGGCGTGAGTTCCATCCTTGCCATGGCCTGTTGGAGTGTTTCCTCGGGAGTGGCGCCCCAGCCTCGCTTGAGAACCAGCTCGCATCGTTCCATAACGCTCTTCACAGGCTTTTCAACCGCAACCCTTCGGTAGACCTTGGATGGCTTGAAGCGTCGAATGAACATTGGGGCGAAATGATCGTCTTCGATCAGAACAGGCCATTGTCCTGCAGGTGACCAGTAGGCCATTTCATCCAGAAATGTATCCGTATCCGGCACCAGCACGACCTGATCGATCATCGGAATCTGATTGGATCGATAGAGGGCCTGAGCGCCCATCCTCACCGGCCATGGGACGTCATCATTCCCCGTGCCGTCTGGATTCATGGAAACCATGGCCATCATAAAAAGCAGATGAGTAATCATGATCCAAGTGTAGGGCCTCCGCAGGACGTATTCTGCCCGGTTGCCTGAAGTGCCGATTTGATCTGATGCAATCGTCTAGATCCAGTAGAGGAGAGGTCATGCCACCGGAATATCGAGTCATTTCCCTCGGGACCCTTTCAGTCCATCCGCTGTGGGAAGGGGATTCACATCAGCGGACGCCTCATGCCACCACTTCACTGGTGATGACGGACGAGGCCCGTGTACTGGTTAATCCATCATTGCCACAGCAGGTACTGGATGCTCGCATGGCGGAACGTGCCCCTCTCAGTTGCCGTGATATCACCCATGTCTTCATGACATCCCTCGATGGGGATCATCGAAGGGGACTCGATGCGTTTCCCCAGGCTCACTGCCTGGCTCATGAACCGGAACTGGAACATGTTCGGGCGAGGCTGATGCAGGAATACGAGGACGCGGTGACGCATGCCGATGAAGAGACGGTGGCGATGTGTCAAGCTCGTCTGGACGGCATAGCAGGGATTCAGGCAGCCCCTGACTGCATAGTCGATGGGGTGGACCTCTTCCCCTTGCCGGGTGTAACACATGGAACTTGCGGCCTGCTCATCTCGCAACCAAGAGCAACGGTCCTGATTGCTGGCGATGCCATTGCTACGGCGGAACATCTGGAACAGGGCAAGGTGCTTCCGGGATGCCATGATCTCGAGAAGGCCCATGATTCCTTCAAGGAAGCCATCGAGATCGCGGATGTGATCATTCCCGGTCGGGACAACATCTTGGTTCGCTAGGCTCTGATGCAAAAATGAGATCGGCGGCTTCCATCAAGACAGAAGCCGCCGAGTCGTTCATCCGGGACAACGCGTCCCTTGGAGCGAGAGAGAGGAATGGGTGCTCGACGTCGGATGACGCCGAGCCCCGATAAGTACGCTCGGACCGGGGAGGCATTCCGATCCAGGCTAGGTTTACGTCAAACGAGCGATAGGCTCGTCGTACCTTCAGAAGGTCCGATTCATCCACTCCTGATGCAAGGAAGATTGTCCTTTTCTCGCTCACAACAGCTTGAAAGAGGTGTTCTTGATTCCATCTGGACTGGTCGTATGGAAAACCCGGAGAGGTGTCTACAATCAGGGCATGACCAAGACACACATGGCGCTTTATGCCGGTTCATTCGATCCGATCACCAATGGTCACCTGGATGTCATTCGACGGGCTTGTCGTCTGTTCGATGAGATAGTGGTCGGTGTCGGGCAGAATCCCGACAAGCGATGCCTCTTCTCGATCGAGGAGCGAACGGCCATGGCGTCGGAACTCGTCCATGAACTCTCGAAGGACTGTCCCGAGGCGAGTCGGGTCCGCGTGGAGTCCTACGAAGGTCTCACCGTGGAGTTTGCCAGAAGCATCGGAGCGACCGCATTGCTTCGAGGTCTTCGGAACGCGACCGATACCGCCACTGAGTGCCAGCTTGCGCTGGCCAATCGACATGTGGCGGACATCGAGACCGTCTTCATCCTGCCCTCCCAGGAATTCGGATTCACATCCTCGAGCCTGATTCGTCAGATCGTCGCATTGGGTGGTGATCTGAAGACGCTCGAGGGCGTCGTGCCTCCCACTGTGATCGAGCGGTTGGCAGCGGCCCAATCCGATGCCGCCAATACGCTGAGTGGCCGGGAAATGGAAGGTACCTGGGGCGTGGACTGAGTGTTCAGCCGGCCGAATCGGCCAGTGATTCCAGACCGGCGCTTCGAAGGATCGTCTTGAAGTTGTCAGAGAAGACGAAGTTCTCTTCCGGAAAATCCAGTCCCGCCATGTTGTGATCGACATGGCTGAACATCAGATCTACATGGCCGATCTGGTTCCACTCGTCGGTATCAGGATGTCGGACCGAGACCGTTCCACTCGTGGCGGCGCCAGCCTCGTCGATGCGATCGATGACGGCGTCGTACCGGATGGTTCCACCAGGGCGAACTTCGGCGGCCAGTTCAGCCCGGGCGATCTTGGCCAGAACCACCTTCTCGCTGAAGTTGTTGACGGCACCGACGAGTATGCCCGCCGTCTGGGCCATGCCCTCGATCATGAGTGAGGCGGGCATCACGGGCTCTGCCTGGAATCGCGCATCGGCGGGGAAGTGATCATGCATGTGCTCTTCGGACAACGAGACGTTCTTGACGGCGGACATGCGTTCGCCTGCGGCGAAATCAATGATCTGATCGATCCACATCCATCTCATGCTGCGCAGCCCCGTCGATCTCAGGAAGTCGCCGGTGTTCCATTGAGCTTGCGTTCAACGAAGTTGACCAGTGCCTGAACGGTGATCAGGTCGGCAACGCCGGCGAGCGAGCGATCGGAATCAAAGGCATCGAGATCAAGATGGGGCATTCGTTCACGAAGCATCGTCATGCCCGCATCGGTGAACTTCCCGTCCTGAACCCATTCCGCATTGTCCATCAGGTTCTCGGGGAAGAGTTCACCCTGATCGATCTTGAAGGGGGCATCGTCAGTGGAGAAGGTCTTCTCGAGTCGGAACTGGATGTCCAGGAAGTCGATCGACTCTGCGCCGAGATCGGCGACCAGCTTCGCTTCCGGTGTAACTTCGTCCTCGTCGACTCCGAGGGCTTCTTCAAGGACCTCACGCATATTCGTATAGATGTCATCTGGGCTCATGGCCATGGGTCCTTCAAGCTCCTGAGTATGGGGTCGTTGCAGATGTTGCGTTCAGACCCGTATGGGTCGCATGGTAAACCGTCCCGAGATGGCTGTCTCCCCTGAGGTGGATTCTGCCTCGGAACGAAGGACGATTCCCTTCCCTTTGCATGACCACTGCCCCTGATCGTCACGCTTGATTGCGGTGACCTCGACCTGAAGGCGTTCACCAGGTTTGACCATGGCGCCGTATTTGACCGATTTGACCTCTCCCAGCACCAGACGATGATCCTCACCATCCTGCAGCAGGGCTCTGGCCGCCTGGACGAGCGATTCCAGCATCATGACGCCCGGGAGGATCGGAAAGCCCGGAAAATGGTCTCCGAGGTATTCCTCGGCGGCCGAGACCTGCTTTACAGCCTTGATATGGGCCTCGCCCCGGTCCTGAATATGGTCAATCAGTTGGAATCTCATAGGTATGGTCCTGCGGCTACCTGACCGGGATGGTACCTCGCCCGATCGAATGGGGTGATATCGGTACCCAACCACCCCGACATCGGTGACATGGAGTGGTCTTTCCGCTATCCTCCCGGGTCTTCAGGCCGTCGAGCATGTGTCCTTCGGGGCCCGGCGGCAGGCCCACCATTTCCAGCAAGGATATGAGGACGTCATGGCCAGTACAGGCACCATTATTCAGGTCATCGGATCAACTTTCGACGCCCAGTTCCCAGAAAGTGATCTTCCGGACATCTACAACGCCGTTACGACGGAAGTCGAACTCGGCGATCAGAAGATCTCACTCTATGGAGAGGTCAGCAAGCACCTTGGCGGTGGACAGGTCCGCTGCGTTGCGCTCGGTAGTACCGACGGCGTACGACGTGGACAGCCATGCGTCGATACAGGTGGTCCAGTCACCGTTCCGGTTGGAGAAGGTGTGCTCGGACGAGTGTTCAACCTTCTCGGCGATCCAGTCGACAATCGTGGAGCAGTCGCCAGCGATACTCGCCGACCCATTCACGCGCCACCCCCGAAGATCGATGATCTGAACCCCAAGACCGAAATGCTGGAAACCGGCATCAAGGTGATCGACTTGCTCTGCCCGTTCGTTCGTGGCGGCAAGATCGGCCTCTTCGGCGGTGCGGGTGTGGGCAAGACCGTCATCATTCAGGAGATGATCGCCCGTGTGGCTCGTAACTTCGGTGGTTACTCCGTCTTCTGCGGTGTCGGCGAACGAACCCGTGAAGGCAACGACCTCTGGCTTGAAATGCAGGAGGCCGAGTACACCGATGCGGAAGGCCAGACTGCTCACGTCATCGACAAGGTGGCGATGGTCTTCGGACAGATGAACGAACCACCGGGAGCGCGTCTCCGTGTCGGCCTCTCCGGCCTCGCGATGGCGGAGGAATTCCGCGACAACTCCGGTAAGGAAACACTGATCTTCATCGACAACGTGTTCCGTTTCACCCAGGCGGGTTCAGAGGTATCGGCTCTTCTCGGTCGAATGCCCTCCGCGGTGGGTTACCAGCCGACCCTCTCCACCGAGATGGGTGAGATGCAGGAGCGGATCACGTCGACTAATCGCGGTGCGATCACCTCGGTACAGGCCATCTACGTTCCCGCGGATGACTTGACCGACCCCGCTCCAGCGACCACCTTCACCCACTTGGACGCCTTCGTCGTTCTCGAACGAGGCATTGCCGAGAAGGGCATCTATCCAGCTGTGGATCCACTGGGGTCCTCCTCGCGAATTCTCGACCCTCAGGTGGTCGGTGAACGACACTACGAGGTGGCTCGAAAGGTTCAGCAGATCCTTCAGCGATACAAGGATCTCCAGGACATCATCGCCATTCTTGGTGTCGACGAGCTGGCCGAGGAAGACAAGGCTGTCGTGGCTCGTGCCCGTCGTATGGAACGATTCCTCAGTCAACCCTGCTATGTGGCTGAGCAGTTCACCGGCTTCCCCGGAATTACCACACCACTCGAGGAAACGATCGATTCCTTCGAACGTCTCTGCAATGGTGAGGGTGACGATCTTCCGGAAAGCGCCTTCATGTACGTCGGCAATCTCGACGACGCGAAGCGAAAGGCCGAGGAGATGGCGGCAGCGGTTTCCTGATCACGCCACTTCAGTTCGATACAACAAGCAAGGCGACCCGTAACCGGGTCGCCTTGTTCATTTCATTGGTTGTGTGAGAATCGGAATGTTCAGCGTCGTCGTCGTCGGCCCGCCACAATACCCACGCCCAGAAGACCGAGCGCGGCCGGTGCCGGGATCGTGGTTTCAACGAAGTTGTTGAGATACAGGACATCAAGGCCAACGGCATCGGCCAGCCCACCTGTCAAGGTCGCCAGTCCATAGCTGTAGGTGACTATCTCGTTGCCTTCCTCATCCCAATCCCAGTTGCCACCCCACTCCATGCTGATATCGTTTGCGCCGGGATAGAAGATTTCAAAGGTAGGATCAGTGTCTGGGATATAGAATCCAAGACTTCCCCATCCCTCACCTTCATATTCCGAGAGAAATCCATCGATCTGTCCCGACCAGTTGATCGGGAAGGGCAAGCCACCCAACTGGGGATTTCCCGTGACCTGCATTTCGAGGTTGTAGGTGTCAAGACCATCGGGCATGGAACCCATGAGATCGATGCCTTCTATCTGCATCGTGACGTCGTAGGCCACCTGATCCCAGTTTGTATCGGTGTACAGCGAGAACTCGACCAGAACATCAGCCTGAACGATTCCCGCGAGACCGGCGCCGCTCAGGGCGATTGACATCAATGTGTTTTTCATGCGTTGCCTCCTCCTATCCCTGATCTAGATCCTAATCCCCTGAATGGGGGAATCCAAAGAAATCCCCATGCGGAATCGACCCAATTTGCCCACAATCCGCCCACGCCCACCAGAACGGCGTTTCCCATTTGGGTACTCTGCTGAAAATCAGTACCCAACCCCTGCAAGGAGGCTTGAGATGACTCGGAAATTCTTCACTGGCACTTCGATTCTGGCTGCTTCACTGATGGCCTTCACTCTCGTCGGATGTGATGATTCACAGAAGCCGATGGATACCGATCCTGAAGCGCCACAGCCTCCACCGGAGGACGGAGAGGTCAATTCCGCGAAGACGGACGTCGATGAAGTTGAAATCGAGATGGTCGTTGTCTCCACGCCCGACTTCGATGTGAACACCCTGCCC
>CEUK01354107.1_pt1 | contig 10042 bp, 11 predicted proteins | sample 356451 | NCBI WGS metagenome assembly CEUK01 (sample SAMEA2622843, study PRJEB7988) | marine metagenome | isolation source: saline water (ENVO:00002010), including
AACTATGGTTTGTGGTTATGCTAGAGTTGATGGTTGGGCAGTAGGTATCATTGCTAATCAAAGAAAACTAGTCAAAAGTAAAAAAGGTGAAATGCAATTTGGTGGTGTTATCTACTCCGATTCTGCAGATAAAGCAACCCGTTTCATTGCCAATTGCAATCAAAAGAAAATACCATTAGTTTTTTTACAAGATGTAACAGGCTTTATGGTTGGCTCACGCTCAGAACACTCCGGCATCATAAAAGATGGTGCAAAAATGGTCAATGCTATGAGCAATTCTGTTGTTCCAAAATTCACCATTATAATGGGCAATTCTTATGGAGCTGGAAATTACGCTATGTGTGGCAAAGCCTTTGACCCTAGATTAATCGTAGCATGGCCAAGTGCAAAAATGGCCGTTATGGGAGGCGAACAAGCTGCAAAAGTATTATTACAAATAGAAAAATCATCGCTCAAAAAACAAGGACAAAAAATCGATAAAAAGAAAGAAGAAGAATTACACAAAACTATTACTAATAGATATGACCAACAAACTTCTCCCTACTATGCAGCGTCAAGACTTTGGATTGACGCTATAATAGACCCAAGAAATACGAGAAAAATTATTTCTATGGGAATTGAAGCGGCAAATAACTCGCCAATTACCGAAACTTACAACCCAGGAGTTATTCAAGTTTAAAAAATACCAATCACTCAGAAAATATATTCATTTGATTATATTTGCAGATTCTAGATTAGAGTATATATTAATTTTATGATACAAATTACACTTCCAGACGGAGCAACAAGAAAGGTTGAAAAAGGTACTACAGGCATGGATATTGCTAAAAGTATCAGCGAAGGACTAGCAAGAAATGTTCTTGGCTGCCAGTTAGATGGTGAAGTTTGGGATGCTAATCGACCGATTGAAAAAGATTGTGAATTCAAACTACTCACTTGGAATGATGAACTAGGGAAAGAAATAATGTGGCACTCTTCTGCACACTTAATGGCTGAAGCTCTTGAAGCGTTATATCCAGGAATTAAACTCGCTATTGGACCAGCAATTGAAAACGGTTTCTATTATGATGTTGATTTTGGTGAACACTCAATATCATCTGATGATTTTAGCAAAATTGAAGCTAAAATGATTGAATTGGCAAGACAGAAAAACAAATACATCAGAAAGGAAATATCCAAACTAGACGCTATTTCCTACTTTCAAGAAAAAGATGACGAGTATAAGCTCGAACTTTTAGAAGATTTAGAAGATGGCAAAATTACTTTTTACACACAAGGTAATTTTACCGATTTATGTAGAGGACCACATATTCCGAACACCTCATTTATAAAGTCGACAAAGCTATTAAACATTGCAGGAGCCTATTGGCGAGGTGATGAAAACAACAAACAACTCACTAGAATTTATGGAATTAGTTTTCCTAAGCAAAAAGAATTAACAGCATATCTTGAACTTTTAGAACAAGCTAAACAGAGAGACCATAGAAAGCTTGGTAAAGAAATGGAATTATTTTCTTTTTCTCAAAAAGTTGGACAAGGACTCCCCTTATGGCTACCAAAAGGTGCTGCTCTTAGAGAACGGCTAGAAAACTTCCTTAAAAAAGCACAAAAATCTGCAGGTTATGACCAAGTTATTACGCCACATATAGGGAGTAAAGAATTATATGTTTGTTCAGGCCATTATTCCAAGTATGGTGCAGATTCTTTTCAACCAATAAATACTCCTACTGAAGGAGAAGAGTTCTTATTAAAACCTATGAACTGTCCTCATCATTGTGAGATATACAAAACAAAACCTCGTTCATACAAAGACTTACCTATAAGATTTGCAGAATTTGGAACAGTATATCGTTATGAGCAATCAGGTGAACTACATGGTTTGTCTAGAGTAAGAGGGTTTACTCAAGATGATGCCCATATTTTCTGTACTCCCGAACAAGTTAAAGAAGAATTTATAAAAGTTATAGAACTAGTCCTTTATATATTCAAAACTCTAAGCTTTGAACAATTTACAGCTCAAATATCATTAAGAGATGTCGATAAGCCTGAAAAATACATAGGTTCAACAGAAAATTGGGAAAAAGCTGAAAAAGCCATTTTAGAAGCTACTGAAGAAAAAGGAATTGATACAGTTATTGAATATGGAGAAGCTGCATTTTATGGTCCAAAGTTGGACTTCATGGTCAAAGATGCCTTAGGAAGAAAATGGCAATTAGGAACAATACAAGTTGACTATAATCTACCAGATCGTTTTGAATTAGAATATATGGGTTCTGATAACCAAACACATAGACCTGTAATGATTCACAGAGCACCCTTCGGCTCAATGGAAAGATTTGTATCTGTATTACTAGAACATTGCACAGGCAACTTCCCACTATGGCTTAGTCCAAATCAAGTGATGATATTGCCAATTAGTGAAAAATATCACGATTACGCAGAAAATATTTTAAATCTGCTAAATAATTCCGATATTCGCGCCCTCGTTGACAAAAGAGCTGAAAAAGCCGGTCGTAAGATAAGAGATGCTGAGATTAGTAAATCGCCATTTATGTTAGTTATTGGTGATAAGGAAAGAGAGAATAATACAGTATCTGTTAGAAGACACGGTGGTAAAAATTTGGGAAGTATGAAAATTGAACAATTCATCAACATTGTCAACGAAGAAATTGATCATTTGATAAATAACTTTAAATAGAATAAATAACAAAAACAGAGTACAATCGCAATAAGAAGAAGAAATAACAGATTTAGAGGTAAAACAGAAGCAGAACATAAAATTAACAAATTTATAACAGCTCCCGAGGTCAGATTAGTAGGCGAAGGTATAGAATCTGGAATTTGTAGTATCTCAAAAGCGTTGAATATAGCTGATGAGATGGGATTAGATTTAGTTGAAATTTCTCCTAAAGCAGATCCACCTGTTTGTAAAATTATTGACTATAAGAAGTTTTTGTACGATCAAAAGAAAAAGCAAAAAATAATAAAAGCAAATGCATCGAAAACAGTAATTAAAGAAATTCGCTTTGGCCCTAACACAGAAGAACATGACCTTGCTTTTAAAACAAAACACGCAATAAAGTTCTTAGAAGAAGGATCAAAAGTGAAAGCTTTTGTATTTTTTAGAGGACGAAGTATAGTCTTTAAAGAAAAAGGAGAGATTTTATTATTAAAATTTGCTCAAGCTATAGAAGATTATGGTATTGTTGAACAAATGCCAAAATTAGAAGGCAAGCGAATGACAATGTTCATAGCTCCTAAAAAGAAAAAGTAAAACCAAATTAAAGGATTTATTATGCCAAAAATGAAAACAAAATCTAGTGCTAAAAAGCGATTTAAACTTACTGGCACTGGTAAAATCAAGAGAAAGCATGCTTTTAAAAGTCACATACTGACAAAGAAAGAGACTAAACAAAAGCGTAACTTAACTCAAACTGGATTAGTACATGAGTCTGATGTCAAAAACATCAAACAACAATTGTGTCTTTAATTAACAATTATTAACCAAGTATTTAGCTCAAAAGTTCTCAATGAGGCGCTAACTACTAAAAACTATTATAATATATGCCTAGATCGGTAAATGCTGTTGCAGCAAAGGCTAGAAGAAAAAAGGTTTTAAAAGCCGCAAAAGGTTACTTTGGCCGCAGAAAAAATGTTCATACAGTTGCAAAAAATGCAGTTGAAAAAGCTATGCAGTACGCATACATTGGACGAAAACAAAAGAAAAGAAACTTTCGCTCATTATGGATTCAAAGAATTAATGCTGGTGTTAGAGAACACGGCTTAAGTTATTCTACATTTATGGGAGGTATATCTAAAAAAGGTATCGCATTAAACAGAAAAGTACTTGCGGACCTAGCGATGAATCACCCCGAAGCATTTAAAGCTGTAGTAGATAAAGTTAAAAGCTGATTTTTTTCAGAATTAAAGAAAGTAAATCATCTATGGTTTACCTTTTTTCTTAACTTTGTTGAAATTAATAAATAAATTTATGAATACTGGAACAGTTAAATTTTTTAATGACACCAAAGGTTATGGATTCATTAAAGAAGATGAAACAGATAATGAATACTTTGTACACGTATCTGGTTTAATCGATGAAATTAGTGAAAATGACAAGGTAACATTTGACTTGGAAGAAGGCCGTAAAGGACTTAATGCAACAAATGTTAAATTAGCATAAACAAATTAAAAACAATTAAAAAAAAGACTCCTTAATGGAGTCTTTTTTATTTAAATGACTTTAATTCTTTTTTAGCCTCAATAAAATCAGGATTTAACTCTAATGTCTTTTCAAAATCTTTCTGTGCTTCAAATTTTTCATTATTAAACTTATAGGCTAATCCTCTAGAAAAATAAACTGAAGCAAAAGTATCACTCAAATTAATCAATGTAGAAAAATATTTTATTGCTAATTCGAATTTTTCTTCTACTAAGGATATATAGCCTAAATTATAATTTGCATCAAAATTTATGGAATCTCTTCTTAAAATTCCAAAATAAGATTTCTTGGCATTAGTAAAATTACCTCTATTTTGATAATACATTGCTAGATTATACCAAGAACTTAATAAGCTAGAATCAGAATTAAGTGCATTTATAAAATAATATTTAGCAAGAGTATCTTCTTTGAAAGCATATATAAAAGCAAGTTGCTCATGTGAGGACACATGATTTGGGTTTTGCTCAATAGCAGTTTGAAATTGGGACTCGGCCATATCAACATCACCTATTTCTTTATAGTTTAATCCTTTGTAAAAATAAGCTTCGGCATCAAAAGGATATGATTTTAAATAAGCATTAATATTTTTTAAAGATTTCGAATATTTTTGAAGAATGTAAAATAGCTTTCCTCTTAACAACAATATAGAAGGATAAACTAAATCATCACTTGAAATTAATTCTAAACTGTTTGAGATATAATTAGGATTAACATAATATAAATTAAAATATAATTCTGCTAATTTAAAACGATTAACATAATTTGTTGTATCAATAATAAAAAGTTGTTTTTGATCAATAAGAGCATTTTCAAAATCACCATTATTAATAAAAAGATTTCTTCGTTCTTTCAATAAAACTGTGTCGTTAGGCGTAACTAATAATAAATTACTTAACTCCGAAATTGAACTTGAATTATTATTTAGAGTATTTGATTCAGTACAAGAAAAAAATAAAAAAAAGCAACATAATAATGACAGCCTAAACATATAAATTAGGTGCGATTAGTTATTGATATTTTCCTTTATCATTCCTTCAATCTGATCTGACAATTCTGGATTATCTTGTAAAATTATCTTTACAGCATCCCTTCCTTGACCGAGTTTCTCACCATCATAACTAAACCATGAGCCACTTTTTTGAATAATATCTAAATCAACAGCTTTATCTAATATTTCACCAGATTTTGAAATTCCTTTGCCATACATAATATCAAACTCTACTAATTTAAATGGAGGAGCAACTTTATTTTTAACCACTTTTACTCGTGTTTTATTACCGATAGCGCCATCAGCATCTTTGATAGCAGTACTTTTTCTAACATCTAAACGAATGGAAGCGTAGAACTTTAGGGCATTACCACCAGTAGTAGTTTCTGGATTACCAAACATTACACCAATTTTTTCTCTAAGTTGATTGATAAAAATACAAGTACATCCTGTTTTACTAATAGTTCCAGTTAATTTTCTCAACGCTTTGGACATTAATCTAGCATGAAGACCTACTGAAGTATCTCCCATTTCTCCTTCAATTTCACTCTTAGGAGTAAGAGCTGCTACAGAATCAACAACTAATATATCAATTGCTCCGGAACGAATAAGATTGTCAGCTATTTCTAACGCTTGTTCACCATTATCAGGTTGAGAGATTAATAAATCATCAATATTAACACCCAAACTAGCTGCATAAGTTTGGTCAAAAGCATGTTCTGCATCTATAAATGCTGCAATACCACCTTGACGTTGAGCTTCTGCAATAGCGTGTATGGCTAATGTGGTCTTACCAGAAGATTCAGGCCCATAAATTTCAATGACTCTACCTCGAGGATAGCCCCCTATTCCAAGAGCGATATCCAAACCTAATGAACCTGTTGGTATAGCGTCTATATTTTCAACCGGCTTATCGCCTAAGCGCATTACAGTGCCTTTTCCATAAGACTTCTCCATCTTATCAAGAGTAAGTTGTAATGCTTTTAATTTTGCTTCTTTTTGTTTATCACTCATAGCTGTTTACTTATATGTTTCTAAAATTTGTGCTGTATGTTCTTTAGTATTCACCTTAGTGAAGATACGTTCAATAAGTCCATTTTCATCAATAACAAAGGTTGTTCTGTGAATACCTTCATACACCTTTCCCATAAATTTTTTAGGACCCCAAACATCATAAGCATTAATGACTTCTTTTTCTGTATCAGAAAGTAAATGAAAAGGTAATTCATTATTAGCAATAAACTTTTTGTGAGAAGCACTATTATCGGCACTGACTCCAAGAACCTCATATCCTAAATCAAGGAGTTCAGAATAATTATCTCTCAGGTTACAACTTTCAGCAGTACATCCAGGCGTACTATCTTTCGGATAAAAGTATAAGATTAACTTTTTTCCCTTAAAGTTTGATAGAGAAATTTTATCATTATTCTCATTTAATACGCAAAAATCAGGCGCATTATCACCTATTTTTAGTTTTGTCATTTTACAAATTTTTATTTAACAAATTAGCGAAAAAAAGTCAATATTTACAATATTGTAAATAGGTACTTATTAACAAGTAACTATAAAATAATTTTTAAATTAAAGTAATTTGTTAATGATTGATTTCCTACCAATTTTTTTTGTAATAATATCTCTTTCGATTATCCATCCTCTTGATGGAGAATATTCTCTTCCGTAAAAAATAATTTGCAAATGCAGTTTATTCCAAAGATTTTTTGGAAATAATCTTTTTGCATCAATTTCAGTTTGTTTCACACTTTTACCAGAACTTAGAGCCCATCTGTACATAAGTCTATGAATATGAGTATCTACTGGAAACATTGGAAAACCAAATGCTTGAGACATAACAACACTGGCTGTCTTATGTCCAACTCCAGGAAATGATTCTAAGTCTTCAATATTTCTAGGGACATTTCCATTATGATTTTGTAAAATCATTTTTGAAAGTCCATAAATACCTTTACTTTTCATTGGAGATAAACCACAAGGTCTTATAATTTTTTCAATTTCTTTGACAGAAAGTCGAATCATTTTTTCAGCGCTATCTGCCTTTTTAAATAAAATTGGAGTAATGGTATTTACTCTTTCATCAGTACATTGAGCTGATAACAAAACTGCAACTAGTAGTGTATATGGATCGCTATGATTTAGTGGTATTGGAGTTTTGGGATATAATTGTTCTAGTTTTTTAATTACAAATTCTACCTTCTCTTTTTTATTCATATTCAAAAATAAAAAACCCTTTTTAATTAAAAAAAGGGTAATTAAGAATTTATTGTTACTGTTATTAACTAATTTAAAACCAAATTAATTCTTTGAATATATTTAGACGGCTTTGATGAAAACGCTCTTGCATAAGACTTAATTTTTACAAGACTAAAATCAGATGGCACCAACAACAGATCAGAATCTAATAAATCCTTTGATGATTTTAACTCACAATAAGTATTACATAAATCTGAATCATTGAGTAATGCTTTTTTTAACAAAATTGACTCTTCCGAGGTCATCTCGTTGTACAGAAATCTTATTAAATCATTTTGAGTAAAGGTTTTATACATATAGTAGTTTTTAAAATTATACTACTACAACGCAATACCTTTTCTAAATATTGTATAATCAATTAATTAATAGTCAAATCAACATTATTATCTTCTAATAACTTACGAATATTTATTAGTGCATAACGCATTCTTCCAAGAGCTGTATTTATACTAACACCTGTCTTTTCAGCAATTTCTTTAAAGCTTAAATCTTCATAGTGACGCATTATAAGAACTTCCCTCTGTTCATTCGGCAATTCGGCAATAATACGACGTAAAAGTTGAGTTTGTTCATCTTCCATCATATAGTATTCTTTAGATTGCTCGCCATTTCCAATAACATCAAAAATATCAAAGTCTTCTAAACTTTTAGATTGTGCTACCTTAGGCATCCTTTTGTTTTGTCTAAAGTAATCGATAACAAGATTGTGAGATATACGCATTAACCAAGGTAAAAACTTACCCTCTTCATTATACTTACCACTATTTAGTGATTTAATTACTTTGAAAAAAGCATCTTGAAAAATATCTTCAGCTAGTTGGATATTTCTTACTTTAGAATTGATAAAAGCCAAAACCCTAGATTGATGTCTATTGACTAACTCGTCAAGAGCAACTGGACTACCATTAATGTAAGATGAAACTAAATCTTTATCGGAGACTTTGTGTAATAACATATCTAACAATTTTAAATTAATACTAATTAAAAAGTAGATATGTATCTATAGGCAAATGATTAAAATTACACTTTAAAAACCAATTCGTTTGGTCTTTTATCACTTCAAATATAAATGACTTTTTATAAAATTCCAAATGATAAAACCGTAAATTTGCAAACCTCGTACAAAACAAAAACTAATAACACCATTAATTCAAGTGCAAAAAGACAATCAGAAATACATCAAAATATCGGGAGCAAGAATGCACAATCTCAAAAATATTGATGTATCCATTCCTAAAAGAAAACTCATTGTCATTACTGGTGTTTCAGGCTCTGGAAAATCTTCATTAGCTTTCGATACTTTATTTGCAGAAGGACAAAGAAGGTATATCGAAAGTCTATCTTCCTATGCTAGACAGTTTCTTGGAAAACTACAAAAACCAGATGTAGATAAAATTACTGGCATATCCCCAGCTATCGCCATTGAACAAAAAGTAAATACCCAAAACCCAAGATCAACAGTTGGAACATCAACAGAAATCTATGACTATTTAAAACTATTATTTGCTAGAATAGGTAAAACTATCTCTCCTATTTCTGAAAAAGAAGTCAAAAAACATCAAGTAAGCGATATAGTAGATTACGTATGCCAACAAGAGCTTGATGATAAAATATTAGTCTTATTCAAACTTAATCTTTATAACAGTTCAATAGAAGATAGCTTGAAAAAATTAGGCTTAAAAGGATTTTCTAGAATTAAAGTAGATGCTGAAATTATACGTTTGAAAAATATTGAAGACTACTCAGAAATAGATACATCTAAGACTATTTATGTAGTCGTTGATAGACTTGTTGTAAATTTAGATAAGGATAATTTAAATCGATTAGCCGATAGTATTCAAATTGCTTTTTTTGAAGGTAACGGAGTATGTACCATTGAAGTTGTTGGTAAAAAAATTAAAGATTTTTCTAATCGTTTTGAATTAGACGGTATTTCTTTTGAAACCCCATCAGAACATTTATTTAGCTTTAATAACCCTTATGGTGCTTGTAAAATGTGCGAAGGTTTTGGGTCAGTATTGGGTATTGATGAAGATAAAGTTATTCCTAACAAATCAATTTCTATTTATGACGGTGCCATCAATTGTTGGAAAGGTGAAAAACTTAGCCGCTGGAAAGAACGCTTCATACTTAACGCTGCTAAATATGACTTCCCTATTCATCGCCCCTACAGCGAACTCCAAGATGATGAAAAAAGGATTGTTTGGAATGGCACTAAAGGAATTAAAGGTATCCGTCAATTCTTTCAATTATTAGAAAAAGAAAATTATAAAGTTCAAAACCGTGTGCTATTGGCTAGATACAGAGGTAAAAATACTTGTCCTAAGTGCAATGGAACAAGACTAAGAAAGGAAGCCTTATATGTACAAGTTGGTAAGAGGACTATCAATGACATTGTCCATTTACCAATCAGTCAATTACTAAATGTAATAAGCTCAATCAAGCTATCAGACACAGAAATATTAATAGCAGAACGCTTACTTAAAGAAATAAAAAATAGATTACAATTCTTAGATGATGTGGGACTAGGCTATTTAACATTAAACCGTCTTTCTTCTACCCTT
>CEUK01354106.1_pt1 | contig 10033 bp, 5 predicted proteins | sample 356451 | NCBI WGS metagenome assembly CEUK01 (sample SAMEA2622843, study PRJEB7988) | marine metagenome | isolation source: saline water (ENVO:00002010), including
ATAGAGAAATGTTATTGATGAATGTCGAACTTAATTCTCCATGCTCAATAAAATGAAATAATTCACTCATTAAATGTTCAGAAGAAAAACTCAAAAAAGAAATTTCTTTAATATTATCATATTTTGAAATATTCAATAATTTTTCCATGGAAAATGACTCTTTAAAATATGATGACTCCAAATTTGGAAAAAGCTTTATCAATTTTTCTAAATCAATTTCTTTAGCACTTATTGAAGCTACAAGTGCATAATCAAAAAAGTTATCTAAAGACTCTGAATCAATACTGCTTAAATAAGTATAAAACAACTCTCTCTGGGCAATTTTATAAATTAGATCCTTACCATATAAATGATTTACAATTTTTATTAAATCTCTTAAAAATGAATTTAATTTCGAGTAAATAGCTGAGGGGAAAAAATCAATTAAAATTGTATTAAAAACCGATTGATTTGTGTTGTAAACTAAGCGTTTTAATAATTTTTCTGATGTTTTAATTCTCTTTAAAAAGTTAAGATAATCCAGCTTTGAAATAATTTTAAACTGACTTATAAGCTCCAAAATTTGATGATTAACATCCTCTGAGCTAAAATCTAATTGCATCCTTACCCACCACGGGATTTCACCATATATTAAAAAATGAGATATGGCATTTTGATAAAAATTAATGGTAAGTTCATCTGTCTCATTAACTTCACTTATAATAGGAGTTTCTTTCTTAGATTCTTTATTTATTGAATCCTTTTCTAAAATTAATGCCTCTAAAAAAACATCAATAGTTGGTGTTTTTTTATATTGTAATTTTTCTTTGTCAAAAGAAGCTGTTTTTTGGATACTATCATCATTTATCCATCTTAAAAAGAATGATTTATCTGCTTTAAAAAAAAGAGCTTTATTAGAAATAATATTTTTTAAACCATACATGAAAAACTCTCTTTTCAATTCTTCAATATTTGATGTTGTTAAATAGTTTTCAAACTTTAACTTTTGTAAAAATTCAAAAAAACTTTGTTGTTCTTTTTGAAAATTTAAAGACAATGAATTAAGGATTTTATAAAGTTGTTTTACTGAAAATGATTTAGACAAATTCCATAAAATGCTATTAGACTTAAGTAAGTATGCCTTTCTTAACTCGTTTGGATTTTCTTGGGCTATTGAAATTATAATCTTTAAAATATCATTTTCTTTATAATGTCCATAAGAAGTAGGTACAGAATCATTTTTTATGAAATAATTTAAAAAATGAATTAGTTCATTATTATAAATTATCGATGATTTATCTGGTATTTTTTTTATAAATGATATACTTTTTTTAAGCTCTTTTAACCACTTAGAATCTAGATATAATTTTATCGTTTTAGTTGTTGTTGAAAACTCATTGTTGCTGTAAATAATAAAATCAAGGAATGAACTTTCTAATTCTTTAAAACCATATTCTAAATCATTCATTTCTTCTCTTAAAAGCTCTATTAATTTATTAAGCGCTAATTCATAATCCTCATAAATAGTTTTAGCAATGGTTCGCCTTTGTTCAAAATCATTTATCTGTAGATATTTGTCATTATACAAAAACAAATCGGGATTAAGTCCTAATTGATTTTCGTAAAAACTTCTTAAGATTAATTCATCTGAAGAATTATTTTTTAAAGTCTGATAAATGAAAAATTCGTGCGTTAAATACGTAAATTGATTTTTGGATATTTTTAAAAAAAATCTGTTTTCTTGAAATAGCTGATTTATTTTAGTTTTTATTCTTGGGTAGTCAGGAAATATTGTAGTAATAAATTTATTTATTTGTTTTTCATCAATGAGATTATTAAATCGAATGAATGCTTGTTCTTTGTTTTCAATGGTTTTAAAAAAATGATTTAGTAATTTTAGTTCTTGAAAAGACAACTGATTAAATATCTCTTTAAGAGATGTTTTTTTTAAATTTATTATGTATCCATTTTTTAAATAAGTTTTTAATGTCTCCAATCTTGATTCTGATTTTTTTTGAACTATGGCTTCATTTAATTTAGCGTCAAATTCCCTCATAAATAGCTCAACTAATTTAGTTGCTTCAGCTTCTGTAATTTGATTAATATTTTGAACTGTAATAGAAGATAAATTCAATTCCATTTTATCAATAACCAATGGCAATGAACCCTTATATTCTCCCATTTTTTTGTCTATATGAGGAAGTATCTTTTTAAATAAAAGTCCTTTTATATAGTCATCTATTTTATTAGACTTCTTATTTAAATTTAGGTTAAAATTGACTTTATTTATAAAATTCACCTCATCCATTATTCATTAGAATGGTTAAGAAATCTGTAAGTTTTTGTTCTTTTAATTTAATCTTTGATGGTTTACAATCTATCAATCCGTAATAACTATCTTCAAGTTGAATAAGCTCCTCATAACCAAGCCATTTTACATTAACAAAAATATTTGCAGGGGCTTCTTTTATAAATGTATTTGAAATAAATTTCTGAAATGAATTAGATTGAAACCTGTAAGGCCAATTTGGTAAAACAATTGATATTATATTAGAAAATGGGTCATCAACTTCGTTATATAAATGATTGTACTTAGTAGTTTGTTTTAAAACATCATCTAAATGATCAACATTACTAAAAAAAGAAATGAAATAATCAATAGCTTTATTAGCTTCATTTTTTGTTTCAAAATAATGGGTGGAAGTTAGAGCATCTATCTTTATCTTAAATTGATTATGTCCAATTTCAAGAATTTCATACGCTTTTTTTTCAAGACATTTAGACTTAAAATTAGTTTGGATAGCTATTTGTTCAGCCTTTGTGAAATTAAAAGATGAAGTAAATACTGATTGATTAACATCGCTTACTTCAACGCCAAAAACCTTAAGAGTTTCATTTGGTCTAAACGAAATATGATCAAATAAATAAAAAGATTCAGAATTTATACTTACCATTTTTAATATTTCACAAATTTTATCCAGGTTATTAGACTCTATTTTTTTAACTCCTGATGATCTTATTTTACATATATCATTTTTTGATAAATCCTTTAAAATGTATTGTTTTTGTTTCTTTATGTAATTGATTTTAGTATTACCATATTTTATCAATTTTCGAATTCCATCCGACATATTTGTGTCTGTAAAATCAATCGCAATAATGGAATCTTCTTTATTTTTGTGCAATCCAATTTCTAGTGAAGATGATATTAGTTTATCATCCCCTCCTCTTAATCCTAATAAGCTTTTTAGATAACGTTCAAATCCTCCCTTTGACAATAAGGAATTTGTATTTCCTAATTCAGGACTTAACCCGTTGTATTTTGTAACTCCAATTAAAGGTAAATCACTAAGCAATTTTCTTTTATGTTCAATGGTTTCAGAGTCACTCAACATGGAAACCATATCAAATGAAGATAAATCATAACCAAATCTTGCTAGCAAATGATCCAATATTTTTTTTCTCCTTTTATTAAATATAGTCTTTGACTCTATAATATTTTGTAAAAAATCAAGTTGTTTGCTTTTGTTTTTCTCTACCCATAATTTCCATTCTTTAGTAAGGGAGTTTTCATCATTTATATCAATATTTTTTAGAATACAACTTTCAAGAAAAGGTTTAAAAATTAAATATTGTTTAGGTAGTTCATCTAACCACTGTACCGCTTGAGTATGAGATATATCATTCAATGAAAACAAAGCAGGTAAGTGACTTAGTTGAGCAAAATAATTAGCTAAAATTTGATCGAAAAATGTTAAAAAACTTTTAAACTGTTTGACATAAGCAATTCTCTCAATTGCCCAACTAGTTGAAGCACCACTTTCACCAACGCCATAAATAGATGGAAAATCATACTGGATTGAACGGAAGGATTTAAGGTCTTGATTTCTTCCTTTTTTAACTAATAATTTATTTTTTTTGTGAGCTGCTTTTGTCTTAGTTTCAGCATAATTTATAAAAAGATCGTTAGATGAAAATTTAAATAATTCATTATTCTGAAATGTAACTACAATATTTGTTTTCTCTAAATTTAGTCTAGCAATACAATTATTTTCAACCTCATAAATCCAGCTATATGACTTATTATGTTTATCGATTAAATTTATTTTTTTAATGTTTTTTACATGAGATATATCCATAATTAGATTAATCAAATCAGAGACATATAGATGATCTCTTATTTGACTTTTATCTAATAAATTATCGGTTAAAAATCCATTTTTTAATTTTGGGCCACAAAAAATTTCTTCAGTACTATAATTTTCTCGCTGTAAATCCTTTAACGTTTTAAAAAGAGGTAAGGGAGAATAATAACCATCAATACAATCTAACAATTCTTTAATAATCTTATTTTTTGAAACTTTTTTTTCTACATCAATATGTAAATCAATTCCTATTTTATCGTGATTTAAAAAAAATATGTCTTCAAAGTCTACCCCTAACATTTTATTAGAAGATATGGTTTCTTTAATCAAATTTTTAATATTATCTTTCTGTTTGTTAGTTGCATCTGGCTCCATTAATTCAACCCATATAGCATAGAGTGAAGAATACTCTTTATACTTCTGGGAAGGAATAATATTTACATTACGGACCTGATGAATGTCAAGAATTACTTTTTTAAAGTCTTGCAGTGTTATTGCTCCTGAGTTTAAAATTTCGTGAGCTTCAAAAAAAGATCCTTTAATTTTATTATCAGCATTAAAAATATCTTTAATCGGTGTTTGTGTCCTATATCCAAGTTCTGTGATAACGTAGCATAATACTTCCAAAGTAGTAACTCCTGGATCGTGAATATTATAATCTGACCAAATATCACCTGATAAGTTTTGAAGTAACTCTAAGCCAATCTGTTTTAAAGAGTCTATGTTCTCTATATCCTTAAAGTCGGTTTGTAGTTTTATAGTAGATTGATCTTCCAACGATATAGTATTTTACTCACGACCTAAATTTTAAATTTAAGTCGATCTACTTGTTGTTCTTTTTTTTTGCTTGTAAATGAACCTTTTCAATTAGTTTATAAACCTTCATGAAAGGTAAATGTCCAAGAGCTTCAATAATGATATTAGCTTCTTTTTCTGTAAGTTCTAGCTGAATTTTTTTGTTTTCAATTTCTTTTTGGTTCACTACTGAAATAATTTTGAAATATTAAACTTAATCATTACACTATCACCATAATTTTTCTTTGATCTTAACTGTAATTTGTAGTTAAAATATGTTCCTGTCCATCTTACGTCTAAATTATTTCTAAATGAGCCATATCTTGCTCTAGTTTTTTTAATTGCTGGTTTAGATTTTCCATAAGTAGCTAAAAGTAATGCATGTAAAAGTGCATGAGATCCTTTTTTCCCAGTAGATGCAATTATTTCAAAAACATTATATTCATCAAGATTAGTTAAAACATCGTGCCACTTACCATCAGCAGGTACATCTCCAAAAGCAAATGAACCTATATGACCATGAGATGACACAAGTCCATTGACATCTAATTTTGAATTGGGCTTTGTAATACCAATACCAATGTTTCCTCCTTTTTCAATAAATAATCGACTACCTCCATTTGGTTCACTAATGTTCAAGCCCTCATTTCCATCTTCCGTCATCTGATTTATTACCCAACTAGGATTTAAATCATTAATATTTTCATAAAATGTCATTAATTCTTTATTTACACCATCAGAAACAATTTTAAATCCTTCACCTTTCTCCCTTGAAATTCCATCATCAACTTTGTTAAGTGTAGAGTCAATAAAATCATGGAAATTTTCTTCTTTAGGAATACTTCCTCTTAGAAAAAAGTTTTTTATTGATTTTCGATTCTTTGAAGACATTTTAATTAACGTGTAATATAAAAAGTAAAATTAGACTTTACATTATTTTTTTTCTGTTTGGAAGACATAATTTTATAACTTTTTTCAATTGAACCCACATTTTCAGACAAAACTTCATCATCATTTGGGTAATCTACAATATAATCTGTATTTATCATCATCTCATTAATTCCGAAATTATCGCCACCGTCTTTTAGATCAAATGGCATGATAATGTGTGAATCGTCAGGAATTAAAATTGAGATAATACTGCTAGGTTTAATTTCAATTGTGTTTGATTTAGCAGATTTTTGGTTAATTATTTTATTATCAATGATATGGAATAAAGAAAAGTTAACAACAAAATCTACATAATCTTGTTTATCAATAAAGTTTAATAATAAAGCGCTACTCACAGATTGTCCCAAATCAACCTGAGCCTTGTAATTATACATCCATGGACTAATAAATGATTTTAAGTCTTTAATTAACTTTTCATGATAAAACTTTGGATCAAAGCCATTTTTAAGTTTTAAACTAAACTTTAACTTGACCTTTTCATAGATCGGATTTGTTATTTTAAACTTTACTCCTATGGGAGCTAAATTTTTTAAAACTTGTTCCATTTGATCTAACTCAATACTTGAAAAAAACCTTGGTGTCCCTATTAAACTATCATCATAAGTAGATTTAGGAATTACAACAATCAATACTTTACCAATAGCCAAGTTTAAATTATCATCAATATTTGCTAAACATTTTACTTTATTGATTTTAGGAAAATTATGTAGTAATATTCTTTCATAATCCTGTGTTGATACTACCCTGTTTTTATGTCTTAGTCTTTCTGCAATACGTAAAAAATAAGTATTGTTATCCTCTTTTTTTGCTCCATTAAATCCTGAGTATTTTTGGATAATCATTTGAACATCTTGCCTGTTTTTCTCAAATTCTGTTATTTTATTAGGGCTTAAATTGGCATAAGTCAAATTATCGCTAATCTGGCACTTTGCCAAGGTACAATGAAGTAAAATATCCTTTAGATAGTTAAGGAATGATACATTATTATTGGATTCTATCTTAATCCACACAACTTTATTATCAAACAATCCTGATGTATCCTCTTCGGCTTCTGAAATGTCAAATTTTACAATCCCGGATCTCTTAAACTGATTTGTGTCATCACTTATTAATTGATTTTCGTTCATTTTTTTCCATTTGTTAGCAGAATAAAATGACCACTCTAAATCTAGATCTTTGTTATTTTTATTAGCAAAACCTTCATTTATCTGAAATAGAATTGTAAAGACTTTGTTTTGTGTATAATTATCAATTCCAATAATTAGAGTAGAGCCGTGGTTATAAATTGGAAATAAAGGCCCCAATACATCAATTTTTTGAGCCTTATGTTGGTGCAAATGATAAAATGAAAAATGACTACTATTCTCAAAACTGTAAGACATTTTTGAAGATAAATCTATTGATATTGATTTTAAAGTTGGAGTGTATGGCTCACTTGGTGATTTTAAATCAGCTTTTTTACTAACTGCCTTAATTGAGCTTTCTCTGAGCAATTCTGGATATTCAATATGTCCAAAAGCCTGTAATGGATAACATAATTCCATTTTTAAAAATCCATTTTTAGAATTTATATCATAAGAAGAGTTTTTAGCATCTGTTTCTGATGGTGTATTAAGTTCTAAATCTCTAATGCTTATCTCACTAATTCTTCTAATGTTAGAAACTGCACCTGAGTCGTCTGGAACATCTTGGAATAGACAAACGACCTGTTTTTCTTGCTCAGGCACCCATCTTTTATTTTTTAAAAAACTCAATTTGGCTTCAAAAATATCATTGGTTACTTCCCAAGGATAGTCGCTGTAGTGATGTGAAAATCCACCTTCATAAGTGGGTAAACCATACCACTCTAGATTTATTTTTAAGTCTTCAATAGGGTAGGTAAAAATGGAAGGGTGACCTATAATAAATGAAGAGTCTACTATTGGCTGATTACCAAAAGGCTCAAATGGAGCACCTTGTTCGATATTACCAAAATCATTACTTAACAATAAATTTTTTATTTCTAGTACATCTATATGAACATCAATTTTTACAAGTTCTAATGTTTTGATTAAATGATAAAATTCCAACTTTTCTGAATCAATAATAAACTTGAAATAAGGATAATCTTTGTTGTCTATAAATTGATCATTATTTGAACTTAGAGAATGTACAGGCGGATCAATGTTGTCAACTAAAACAACAATTTCTAACTTATATTTATCTTGATTTTCATCATTAAAATGAAAGATAGTATCAACTTTATTAGCGCTAATTTCAAACCAACCATCCTCACATGTATAAGCAACCTTAAAAAGATTTGTTAGAAAATTATTTTTTATAATTTGAGCTGATTGTTTAATGAATTTATCTGCATTTAAGGAGTCTTTCAAAAAGAAAAATTCAAAACAAATTTTTCTAACGCCTTCATTTAGCTTGAGAAAGCTAGAACCAAAAACAAAACCTAGAGAATTTGAAGTTGCACTTAAATTTAAAATAGTTTTTTTCTGTTCATAATTGTTTAAAAAAAATGTGTTATCTGCAATAAAATCAATACCAATAACTGATGATAGTTTGGCTTTGTTTAATAAAATAGAGTCTTCTATTTCATATAAAATATCATTTCCTATATCATCTTTTCCCGCAATTAATTTTTCTCCTTTTTTTATCTCTACTTCTTTATCACTATTAGCTATCAAACTTAAATGAACATAATCCGGTTTTTTAAGTTTATGATCAATTTGTAAAATTTCGTTGTAGTAATAATTTAAGTGTCTCTTGTTAATGTCATTAATTGATTGACTAGCTTCCTCATAAAGTCTGTGAAAAGTCAGAAGTAAGCCTATATGAGGGGCAACCTTTTTACTTCTTATAATATCATCATCAAAAAAAGATTTTGCTGATGATTTAATGAGGCTTAAATAATTAATTGTTTTTTTATAATAGCTGTTAAGTAACTTAAGGCAATCTTCCCATTCTTTATCTTCAAACTGATTAGTAACTTTGTTCCAATGTGAACCGAATTCATTTTCTTTAGCAATCTTAGATGTCCTATTCATCTGTTTAAAAATATGATAGACTAATTGCTTGACTTCACTTAACCCCAATTCTATCAATTTTTCTTGTTCAATCTTAAATTGAGAAAATATTTCCAGTTTTGATAAATTGGATTCAATAAAAATGAACTTATAAATTAGTTTTTCAAGTTCATCATACAAACTGTCATTTGATTTATTTTTTGAATTAGAGTCAAATGGCTTAAGTTCATCATATGAAAAATAAGCTAATCTCAACACACTAAGTGTGGGATCGTTTTTAAAAAAAGAAGACCAATCACCATCAATAGAATTTCTATCATTGAAATAAGCAAGTTGTGATGCGTATTTTGTTATAAAATTTAAAAACCTAGAAAAGTCAAACTCATCAATTTTAAAGTAATCTACTGATAATGTTTTTATTTTTCTATCTAACTGGCTTAAGCCATAATTAGTATTATATCGCTTATGTTCATCTAAATAATACATGAATTATAAATCAGTTGCTTCATTTAAATAAAATGGATAAACCATATTAGTTCTACTATTAGTACTTTTTATTTCATAAAACAAATGAATAAAAATGATGCCATTTTCTATATCCTCCTCAAATTTCACACGTTCAAGATTTATTCTTGGTTCGAACCTCAAAATCGCTGTTTCAATAACATCTGTAATTTTAGTTTGAATAGACAGGGTTAATTTTTCAAATGTCATAAATGATAAATCACACCCATATGTTGGATGAAAATGCCTTTCTCCTGGAATTGTGCCTAATAATAGTTCAAGACTTTGTAAAATATCATTATTACCTGTTGATAGGTCTATTTTATTTAATGTTTTATTAAATCTAACTGGGAATGACCACCCCTTCCCTAAAAAATCTATGTTTAATTCGTCTTCCATTTCAACCTCCAATTTCAACAGTTGGACACCCTGCAACAATTGATCCACCATGTGCCGTACTATCACCCATTCTTGCTGCTGGTTTTCCTTCAATCATAACGGTAGACGAACCTTTTATAATAGAATCTGGTGGGCCTACACATACACAATTACACCCAACTGTAGCAGCTGGTAAATTTGCAATTAAAACAGTTGGAGGACCGCTTGGTAAAATTGGCCCCCCCACATGAGGAATTGGTGGAA
>CEUK01130070.1_pt1 | contig 10029 bp, 6 predicted proteins | sample 356451 | NCBI WGS metagenome assembly CEUK01 (sample SAMEA2622843, study PRJEB7988) | marine metagenome | isolation source: saline water (ENVO:00002010), including
GCCAAGGTCCCATGGGCCTGGAGCCCGACCGCTCATGGCGGACACTTCATCGCCTATGACGATCCGGAGTCCATCCAGTTGAAAATGGACTACATCAACGAGAACGGACTCGGCGGAGCCATGTTCTGGGAAGTCACCAGTGACCGAGAGAATGAATTGCTCGACGTGATTCATCGGGCCATCGGCAACTGATCCCGCCTCGGGTTCCACAAGTTTGATTCAATCCCGTCGAATCGGGTGCCGCAGGATGCGGGCTCGATTCGACGGGCATTTTTTGAGACGGAGATCAGCCACGAGAACCGATATCATTCAACAGCACCGTAATCGACCACCCCTGTCGCAAACGCCTGTTGGAGTGAACGTGAAGAAGATACCCGTCACCGTGATTCTTCCGGTGAAGAACGACGCGAAGAGCCTTGCACAGGCACTCGAGAAACTGGGCCGGTTCCAGAAGGTGGTTGTCGTCGATTCCGACAGCAAGGATGGAACCGATGAAGTCGCTGCGAAATACGGAGCGGAGTATGTGATATTCCGGTGGAACGGCCAGCCGCCCAAGAAACGCTCCTGGTATCTCGACAATCACGAGATCGAGACTGACTGGGTGCTCTTCCTGGATGCCGACGAGATCGTGAGCGAAGCCTTCTGCGACGAGGTCGAGCGGTCCATCGCCAAATATGATCACGCGGGATTCTGGATGACGTTCCAGAACTGGTTCATGGGTAAATGGCTCCGGTACGGCGATCCGTTCTCAAAGCTGGCACTCTTCAGACATTCCTGTGGCCGTTATGAACGGGTTGCGGACGATGGATGGACCAACATCGACGTGGAAGTCCATGAACATCCCGTTCTGGATGGCACGCTCGGCCGAATCCATTCACCTGTCGCCCACGATGAACGTCGAGGGATGGATTCCTACATCGGAAAACACAACGAGTACTCGACGTGGGAGGCCAATCGATACATGGCATTGGGGCCGCAAGGATCCGGCGAATGGAATTCCATGACCCAGCGACAGCAGTTCAAGTATCGACATGTGGATAAATGGTGGTTCGCGACGGCCTACTTCATGATTTCATTCTTCGCCAAGCGTGGTTTTCTCGATGGAAGAGCGGGACTGGTATTCGCATCACTGAAACGAGAGTACTACAGCCATATCCGGTTGAAGATTCTCGAAATGCGGAAGAACAAGCAGGCCCCTTCCCAAGGATCCGAAACCAATCACAAGGTCGCGGGTGTCGTGGAAAAGGATATTCCCGTCACACTGATCATCCCTGTCAAGAACGAAGCGAAGAACCTCGCCAGTTGTATGGACAGAATCGGCCGTTTCCAGCATGTCGTTGTCGTGGACTCAGGCAGTACGGACACGACACTCGACATCGCCAAGGAGTATGGCGCCACCTGCATCCACTTCGAATGGAATGGCCATTTTCCGAAGAAGCGGAACTGGTATCTGGACAACCATGAAATCAAGACGGACTGGGTTCTCTTCCTCGATGCCGACGAACTGATCAATGACGCCTTCTGTGATGAAGTCAAGAAGGCCGTCACCTCGGGCAACCATGTCGGCTACTGGCTCAATTTCCACAACTGGTTTCAGGGCAAGTTCCTGAGACACGGCGATCCGTTCTCAAAGCTGGCCCTATTCAGGCCCGATGCCGGTCGATACGAGCGGATCGATGACGAGCAATGGAGTGGTCTGGACATGGAGATCCACGAGCATCCCGTGCTCGAGGGATCGGTTGGAAAGATCAACGCCCCCATCGATCACAACGACCGTCGGGGACTGGATTCCTACATACGGAAGCACAACGAGTATTCGACCTGGGAAGCTCGACGGCATCTGGCCATGGAGGCGGATGATGCAAAGGCATGGGATGCGCTGACCACTCGCCAGCAGTTCAAGTACAAGCACGTCGAGAAATGGTGGTTCAAATGGCTGTACTTCATCATGTGCTACATCTTCAAGCTTGGTGTGCTTGATGGAAGATCCGGATTCGTGTTCGCCTCTCTCAAGCGTCACTACTACGGTCACATAAGACTGAAGATCCGTGAATTCAAGGATGGCGTGCCGGGTTCCCGGAGCATCCACGAGTCGTGATTTAATCGACATCGGCGATCAGTTCGCAACGACGGCAAGCCATCCTTCACGACCTGCCATGGTTCTCTGCTCGATCTCATGCGTCGGCATGGTGTTGCCCTCATCGACCAGTCGGCCCAATGGAACGATTTCACGTCCGCTCGCGATCACATCATCGAGAAACGCCTCGAACATCCGTGACTTGGACATGCCCTCGGCTTCGGCATGAATGGTCAGGACTTCATCACAATCCGGTCTCATCGATTCCATCAGAAACTCGTTGTACCGATCATCGGATACCTCTCCAGCCACCTCGTCCCAGGTGGGGAGCGTGACAGGAATCTGGGGCTGCGACAGGTCGTGACCATCGACGACCGGTCGGAACGATCCACCGTCACCCCGACAATCGCTGTTGTAGCGGAATGGGAAGGATTCCTTCACCTTCAGCACCTCGTTCGTGCACCGCCAACCCGCCACTGCCGAGCAGTCGGGCTCGCGACCGATGATTCCCGCAAGGCAGTCGAATGCCCTCTTGATCTGATCATGCAGGCACCGGGATCCCAGTGTCTCGACTTTCATCTGCCAGAGATGGTGGTCCCAGGCGTGCACTCCGATCTCATGGCCAGCTTCCGAGGCCATCCGAATGGTCGATGCAAGTCTTTGTCCTATCAGAGGACCGGGCCAGAGCGTTCCACGAAACAGGATGCTCCATCCATACAGATTCCCGGCTCTGGTTCGGAGCATCTTCCTGAGAAAGGTCGGCCGCAGCAGTCGGAAGAGATGGCGGCCCATGTTGTCCGGGCCGACGGTGAAGAAGAACGTCGCCTTGATGTTCCTCGCATCCAGAATTCGACAGAGCTCGGGAACACCATCACGTGTTCCACGAAACGTATCGACATCGATTCGCAGACCCAGTCGATTGGACACGCAACTCACCGGCTGCTGGCCGTCTCCGTCTGAAGCGATTCCACACCATGCCGCTCTGCCCAGTCCCGAAGGAACCAGTCCAGGGTCCTGGCCACGGACTCTCGGGTCTTGACCTGCGGACGCCAGCCAACGTATCGAAGCGCATTACGAATGCTCGGGCGACGATGCTTCACATCCTCGTAGCCCTTGCCGTAGTAGGTACTGCTCTCGATTTCACGGAAGCCTGCGAACGGCGGGAAATGACTTCTCAGCGGATGAGCCTCGAACTCCTCGACCAGCATCTCCGCCAGTTCGCGGATGCTCGCCTCGTTCTCCGGATTTCCGATGTTGACGATCTTGCCATCGCATCGACCGTCCTCGTTTTCGATGATTCGGAAGAGGCAGTCGACGCCTTCATCGACCTCTGTAAAGCAACGCTTCTGAAGACCGCCGTCGACCAGAAGAATGGGCGTTCCCTCCACAAGATTGAGAATCAACTGGGTGATGGCTCTTGATGAACCGATTCTGGCGGAGTCGAGCGAATCCAGTCGGGGGCCGATCCAGTTGAAGGGGCGGAAGAGTGTGAACTTCAGGTTCTCATGCTGACCATAGGCCCAGATGACTCTGTCGAGAAGCTGCTTGGAGCAGGAGTAGATCCATCGCTGACGGTTGATGGGCCCGGTGACGAGCGTCGATGAATCCTCATCGAAGTAGTCGTCTCGACACATGCCGTAGACCTCGGAGGTCGATGGGAAGATGATGCGTCGGCCATAGCGAACACAGTCGCGAACGATTCGGAGGTTCTCCTCGAAGTCGAGCTGGAACACTCGCAATGGATTGCGGGTGTACTCGATGGGAGTGGCGATCGCCACCAATGGCAGAACCACATCGCACTTGCGGACGTGATACTCGATCCACTCCCTGTTGATGGAGATGTCCCCTTCCAGGAAATGGAAATCAGGATGATCGACGATCCCGCCGAGATTGTCCGACCTGAGATCCATTCCATGAATCTCGTATCGGCCTGTGGCCAGCAACTGCTCGCATAGGTGGCTTCCGATGAAACCGTTGACGCCAAGAATCAGCACGGAGGTCTTTCGACCAGGACTACGACGCTCCTGTGCCGTGAAACGCATTCCCGGAACGATGTTCAGATCGGTGGCGACCTGTGCGCCGGTTGCGTAGACGCCGTCGTCGGTCTGTGCGTAATCGATCTGAACGCCTTCGGCACCGCACGAGACGACCAGTGGGTCGACGCTCAGAACGGTTCCGGGGATCTCGTGCGACTGGGGCACCAGTGTGGTCTTCCATATGCGGACCATACGATCGCCGACCTGCCCGATGGCGCCGGGATAGGGTCGCGTGACCGCGCGAACCAGATTGTGGACGCCTTCACTGGACATCGACCAGTCGATGCGGCCGTCCTCGGGCGTCCGCCTTGGATAGACGGTCGCCTCTGATTCGTCCTGTGGAGTCCGGGGCGCCTTTCCTGCGATGATCTCGGGCAGAATGCCGTCAAGAAGCTTGCCGGCTGCGTCATGAACCTTGTCCATGAGCGTTCTGGCCGTGTCCTTGGGGTCGATCGCTATGGCCTGTTGAGCGACGATGTCGCCGGCATCGGGCTTTGAAACCATGTGATGCAAGGTGACGCCGGTCTCCGTCTCTCCGTTGACGAGTACCCAGTTGACCGGGGCTCGACCGCGATAGAGAGGCAGCATCGAACCATGCAGGTTGTAGCAGCCGCTCGGGAAGATGGACAGGACGTCATCCTTCACAAGCTTCCTGTAGTAAAAGGAGAAGAGTGCATCCGCACCCATCGCGCGAAGCCGCTCGATCCAGATGGGATGATTGATGTCTTCAGGCGCATGAGTGGGAATACCCGCCTCCGCAGCCCATTCAGCCACCGATCTGAACCAGACGTTTTCACCAGGATCATCCTGATGTGTGAATATCGCCGCGATCTCGATCCCGGCACGCCTCAGCGCTTCGAGACCGGCTACTCCAACGTCGTGATAGGCAAGGACTACGGCCTTCATGAGTGAACAAGCCTCCGCTTGGTAGTGTCCGATTTGGCGGCAGCCGACTCTTCGGCCATCACCGTCTGATCATGAACTGAATCGACGAAGTACCGAGGGCGACCTCGGACATCGTTGTGAACTCGTGAAAGGTACTCTCCCAGCAGTCCCATCGCGACAAACTGGATACCGACGAGAAAGAAGAGTACCGAGAAGAGGGTGAAAACCCCTGCAGCAGCCCATTCCGGGCCCAAGGCCAATCTGAGCACCAGCAATACGCCACCGAAGGCCACACTGCCTGCGGAAATGATGACGCCCACCCAGGTGAGCAGTCGAAGGGGGAATGTCGTCATGCAGGTGAGCAGATCGAACTGGAGATTGATCAGTCTCATGAATCCATACTTGGATGTGCCAGCCGATCGTTCGGCATGGGAGACCTCGATCTCGGATGTTCGCTTGGCGAATGAATTGGCAAGCACTGGAATGAAAGTACTTCGTTCCCGACACTGCAGCATGGCCTCGACTATGTTTCGTCTATAGGCGCGAAGCATGCAGCCGTAATCGTGCATCATCACACCCGTCGTCTTCTTGACGAGGTGATTGATCATCCAAGAAGCCAGTTTACGGAACGGACTGTCCTGACGATTGACGCGGACGGTGCCGACCACATCGCTGCCCTGATCGATCTGGCTGAGTAGATTCGGTATTTCCTCGGGTGGATTCTGGAGGTCCGCGTCAAGCGTCACCACCACATCGCCGGTCGCATTGGAAAATCCACAGATGACCGCGTTGTGCTGTCCATAGTTCCTGTTCAGAAGAACCGCCTTGATGTGATCCGGATTGGCGTGAGCAGCCGTCACAAGTCGCTCAGAGGAGCCGTCGCGACTGCCGTCGTCGACCAGTACCAGTTCCCATGGCCTGTCCAGACTGCCGCCGACCTTCTCGCAACGATCGATCAGTTCATCGAGATTCTCGATTTCGTTGTAGACAGGAATGACGATTGAGACGCTGCTCTTCATGTCGAACCCCCCTTAGTCATGGCAGGACATGTGGATCGTATGCCCTCAAGGACTCTGTCGACGTCGGAATCGGTCATGTTCGGGAAAAAGGGGATGGAGCAGATCCGTTCGGAATTCCAGGTGGAATTCTCCAGCCCACCTGGGGCCACCACGCCGTTTTCGCGATACCAGCGATGAGTGTGTGTTGCACGGAAATGGATTCCCGTGCCAATGCCCATTTCCTTCAAGGAGGACATGAAACGCTCACGACAAACCCCCGCTTCCGCCTCATCGACACGTACGACAAAGAGATGCCAGGCATGAAGATGATCCCACTCCGGAATTGCCAGTGGCTCGACTCCGGGCACATCCGCGAGCTCCTCGAGATATCGCTTCGCAATGGCTGTCCTTCTTTCGATGAACTCGTCGAGTCGCTTGAGCTGGGTCAGTCCAAGCGTGGCATTCATGTCGGGAAGGTTGTACTTGTATCCCGGCGACTGGACTTCGACCTGCGGTGATCGTCCTTGCTGATCACGATCCCAGGCTTCGGCAGCCAGACCATGGAAACGAAGTCGCCTGGCTTCATCCGCCAGGGATGGATCGTCACTGACGAGAATGCCGCCTTCACCAGTCGTGATGTTCTTGATGGGATGAAGGGAGAAGATGGCATGACCCGATTGTCCGATCTCCATCGATCGATATCGGGTGCCGATCGCATGAGCCGCATCTTCAATCAGCGGGATACCGTGCTTCTTGGCAACGGCACGCAGTGAATCGAGATCGCACGGGACACCGGCATAGTGAACCGGAATGATGGCCTTCGTGCGTGCCGTGATGGCGGCTTCGATGGACTCGGCGGAAACCAGCAGCGTGTCGCGATCGACGTCCACGAACACGGGCGTCGCACCCATCAGATGGATCATGTTTGGTGTCGAAACCCAAGTCATGGAGGGTGTTATGACCTCATCGCCAGGCCCGATCCCCAATGCTGTCAGAACAAGGTGCATTGCTGCGGTCGCCGAGGAGACGACAACGGCCGATCCCGCACCCGTTCGATCGCAGATGGCCTGTTCGAGCTCCCCGCATCTGGGACCAGTCGTGATCCAGCCGCTTCGAAGGGTCTCGACCACCGCCGCGATGTCGGAGTCGTCTATCGACGGGCTGCAGAACGGCAGGAACGCCGGGGCTGAATTGGAGCTGCTGCTCGAGTCCATGATCCCCGCATGGTACCCGAATCACCGGTCATTCCGGTGTTTCAATGCTGTTCCCAGCCATTACGGGGACGTTATCACGCTCTGGATGCAGGTGAACATCCCCCTTCAACAGAAGGGCCGCTCCGATCAGACTCCAGACGAGTTCATAACCCCGATAGATCAACAGCATCCCGATTACCTGATTTGGTGTCGCCAGATCAGGTGTTGCCAGAAGCACGATTCCAAGACCCTCCATCACGCCAACGCCTTGCCAGGTCATTGGAACGGCAGCAGCCAGGAACAGGACCGGCATGATTGCCAGAATCACACCAAGGTCGTGGTCCATGCCCAGCGAGAGGCCCGCCATGGTGGCGGCCATCGCCAGAAGGATCTGAACAACCACCGATACCGCCGTCGCGGTCGCGACGGACGTCCGATGTGATCCATAGGCATGCACGGCATTCTCGATTCGACTCAACATCCCCCCGCCGATCATGGATTGCAATCGATCCATCTTCAACCACGACCGTAGTCCGCCCAGGAAATACAGGCCTGAAAGCAGTCCGATCAGAACGATCGCGAGACACGCCCAGAGTCCGATCTTGAATGCGATCGAATCGGTTGTCGCCACTAGCACACCAGCCAGTGCCGTCAGAATGAGCAGTCCAAGCAGACCTGTGAGCCGATCGAACACGACACTCATGATCGCTGTCACACGATCCTCGCTTTTGCGGGAGACATACCAAGCCTTGACGATGTCTCCACCTTCCGTTCCGGGAAGACAGAAGTTGAAGAATGCGCCGATGAAGACGAGTCGGAGAGTCCTGAACCAACCGACTTGCAGACCACGGCATCGCATGAGCAGCCACCATCGAGTGGCTTGAAGTGGATACACGCCGATCAGGAAAAGCAGGCCCATGAACAACAGCAGTGGGCTGGCCTTAGAGAACGTCGTCAGGATTCCCGGTCGATACCACTCGTTCGGAAACTGGAATGTCTGCGATGTACTTGATGACCCATCCGTGGGAGCCACCGTCCCACTCATGAGAACACTGCCGACAGGTTGGACATCTTCGATATGTATGAATCGAACCGACTCGGAAGCGCCACCGGCTGGGCCCGGTTCACCGATCGGAATTCGTACTGCATCTTGCCAATTGATCGCCCATAGAACGATGGCGACACCGGCGATGATCAAGACCAATCTGATGATGCGTAGAAGCGTGCGTGACATCTGCGGCTGCATGGTAGGCACAAGTGACAACGGCTGTTGAAAAACCCGGTCTGGATGACTCCAGACCGGGCAATGAACCTGCTGATGAATGTGAACAGAATGGATCTATCAGGGCATTTCCGGCGAACTCGCCTTGCGTTGCTCAAGAGCGATGGCACGCTCCACTGATTGGATCATGTAATCGAAAGCGATGAGATCCTCAGCGGGGATCGTGGGACGCTGGCTTTCCAGCGTATCCAGAAGTTTCGGTAAATCGTCCGGTGGTATGGCTTTGATCATTTCAAGTCCCTGTTGAACCTGGGCCAGCTGGAGATCGGTCAACTGGGCACGGTCCACGAACGCTCGCTCCGGTTGGGCCTCGACAGCCTCGGGCTCCCAGTCAGCGACGCCAGCGAGTTCGAGATTTCCTCGGGCTCTTACTTGAGCGGTCGATCGACTGACGATGTCCCCCATCGGCTCGACTCTGCCACCAAGGTGCTTGGCCAGGAACTCCTCGGTGATCGCGTTGAACGCCATGTTGTTTTCCGGACGACGCATGCCATGGCCCTCATCGGGGAAGACGACGTAGGTGACCGGAAGATCCCGTGACTCCATCGCCTCTACGATCTGATCACTCTCGGAGATCTTGACTCGTGGATCATTGGCGCCCTGTGCGATAAGCAACGGTCGCTCGATCCGATCGACATGCGTCAGAGGCGAGATGCTATCGAGATATTCCCTTTCATCGAGACCGCCCACACGGGTTTCGAACATCCGGATCATTGGTTTCCAATACGGCGGAATCGTCTCGAGCAGCGTAGCGACATGCGAAGGCCCGACGATGTCGACACCCGCTGCATACAACTCGGGATCCCGTGTCAATCCAGCAAGCGTTGCATAGCCTCCGTAGGAGCCGCCCATAATGGCGATTCGATCCGAATCGGCGATCTTGTTCTCAATGGCCCAGTTGGTCGCATCCACGAGATCATCCTGCATGGCTGCATACCACTGACGGTTGCCCGCGTTGAGAAATGATTTGCCGAACCCGGTCGAACCTCTGAAATTCGGACTCAGTACGGCATACCCACGATCGGCGAGCCATTGATGCATCGGGTTGTAGCCCCATGAATCACGAGCCCACGGACCACCGTGCACAAGCAGGACCATTGGCGTGGGTCCTGTGGTGTTCTTTGGCTTCGTGAGATAGGCGGTCATGGTCAAGCCGTCACGAGTCGGAATCTCGATCGCTTCCATCGGAGCCAGTTCGTAGTTCTCGAGATCGGGCCTGTGCGAGAAGAGGTAGGTGCCTTTCTTCGCATCACGATCCCAGATCCAATAGGTGACTGGTCCGGCATCCTGGACGATCGCGATCGTCCAGAGACGATCGTCACGTGTCCGACTCGTGATGTTGAAATCGCCCGAACCGAGTTTTCTGATTCCCTCGAGATCCTCGGTGATGGAGTCGTCAAGTGGCGTCCACTCTTCCCGGAGATAGTTCACCACGACCCCCTGAGGAACCTTAGTGATCGGATCCATGATCGAGCCGCTGACATCGGCTTTGTCGGAGGCGAACAGGACGGTGGCCTTGTCCGCACCACCTCTTTCGGCTGGCATCGAGACCAGCGCC
>CEUK01180034.1_pt1 | contig 10015 bp, 9 predicted proteins | sample 356451 | NCBI WGS metagenome assembly CEUK01 (sample SAMEA2622843, study PRJEB7988) | marine metagenome | isolation source: saline water (ENVO:00002010), including
CAGCATCCTAACAGATATCGGCGACAACCAAAGCATAGAAAACCAATTGAGCACTTACAGCTACCGACTTGCCCGGATGAAACACTTCCTTAATGTGGCCGATGGGAAATCGCTGTTGCTGTTAGACGAGTTTGGTACAGGATCAGATCCAGAATTAGGAGGAGCTCTTGCGGAAGTGTTCTTTGAAGAACTTTACGACAGAGGTGTCTATGGTATAATCACCACCCATTACGCTAACATCAAATCTCGTGCTGCAGAGCTAAAGGAAGCAATTAACGCATCCATGCTTTTTGACCGAGAGGGTCTCTCCCCGCTTTTCAAGCTATCGGTTGGTCAACCAGGTTCTTCTTTTACGTTCGAAGTAGCACGAAACAACGGTATTTCCTCAGATATCATAACGCGAGCTAAAAAGAAATTGGATACTCGCAAGGTCGATCTCGACGCACTTATCGGCGACCTACAGAAAAAAAAGTCCCAAGTGGCCAAGCTCGCTTCTCGACAATTGCGCGCGGAGGTTGACGCAGAAAAAGCGGCCATTAAAGCCGAAAAGTCAGCAAAGAAGAATCTTGAAAAAACTGACGCCCTAAACCGCGCGATAGAAAATCACAACCTTGACGTAACTCGCGGCAAGAAGATGTTAAAATTCATTGACTCCTACGACCCAAGCAAGGGAACTAAAAAGCTGACAACAGATTTCATCAAGTACCTAGCACAAGAAAGAGCCCGAATTGAAACTGCAAAAAAGCGTCCTAAAAAGAAACCATCCGAAGCGTTTCCAATCTCTCAAACCAAAGTTAAAAAGCGACCAAACCACAGAATAGAAGACATAAAGGTCGGTTCAACCGTAAGACTTCGCACAGCAAAAGAACGAGGTAAAGTACTCATATTAAAAGGAAAAAAAGCTACAGTATTGTTTGGCGATTTCAAGACTGTAGTTACCCTAGATAAGCTCAGCTTTATCAAATAAAGATTCGCAGATTAGATATTAGACTAGCTTCTTATTCAACCACCAACTTTTGGGTAGAAGAAAAACCGTCAGTAGTACGAACAGTAACGTAATGTAATCCTGAATCAAGGTCACTTACGTCAAAGTTGTAGAATTTAGCTTCATTTTCTAGGCTAACAGCTTTTATAATTCTTCCTGAAGCATCGTAAATGCGGATGCTTGAAAGAGGAGCACCATGTGGCATTATAATTAATGCATTGTTTACCACAGGATTTGGACTAATAGACCAGCCAAAAGTTTCAAGGATTTGGCCAGGAATTTCTGTAGCATCACATGCACCAAATCCTCCGCATGGAGTATCTCCATTACCTACGTATGAACCATGCAGAATTTCTAAGCCAGTATCATTTGGGTCCAAGTGATATTTTAGTCTGTCACTAACTGGAATAGGATTGTTGCCATTCCAATGGTAACTCATTTTTCCATAGTAATCTGGAGCATATGGACCTGTTCCAGCACCAGCTCCTCCGTTTACACAAGCAGACGCTCCTGAGCTAAGAGTTCCAACGATATGATGGTTCTGATTGAAAATAGGAGACCCGGAAGACCCTCCCTCTGTAACTCCGTGATTTGTTTGGGTTGATGTCCAATAAACCTTCCAGTGAGAACCAGTAGATCCAATACTAGAACTAATCAAATCAGAAGTGTAAGTGCTGATTTTCTTTCTATCTCCTGATGGATGATGTATACTAACTCCCTCGTCAGAAGCAACTCCTGTAGCATCCCATCCAGAGTAGAATGGGTTCCATGATTCAAGAATTTCATCCTCTACCTCTACTAACAGAAAGTCAGAACCTGAAAATCCCCAAGATGATGCATCATCACTACTACTAATCAAATAAACACCAGTTCTAGAATGAGAGTTGATTGAGGACGTTCCTCCACACTCTAAATACTCGTAATTGAATCTCACCTTGAAATATGCCCACTCATCTTCTTGTACAGCATCTGCACAGTGAAAGGCTGAAAGTAAAAGTTGTCGGCAGTCAAGGTTTGTGTTGTTTACCATAGATCCAGAACAGTAATAGATTCCACCGTTTTGGGTTACTCTAAGTCTAACTGCACCATCTCTCTCACACTGCCATGAATCGCCCTCTGGGCACATTACATCAACCTGACACTCATCAGAACCTCTAGTTACTCCTTTAGCAAAATATCCCAAACCCATCACACCGAGGCTCGCTTCACCTATAACACTAGATGGTTGACGATAAACAACCTTGATTATATCACCTGGAATATCTCCGCTTGTCCATTTCCTGTGGTCGTTATTTTCTGTGTAATCAATTGGCCCTTCTCGGTAGATTGTGTTGAACGTACCCTCTGGAGATTCCAAGTAAAGCACGCCACCTACTGGTATATGGAAATCGTTGAAGTAGACACAAAGACCCTCTGCATCAGTTGAAGACATATTCAACTCCCACTTGTTATCCCCATTTAAAAGCTCTTCGTGTTGAGCGTACTCAAAAAAGTTGAACTCTTGTTGTAGAACTAGTCCTACCATATCTCTTCCCTCCAATTCAGCCTCTTTATCAATACGGTTCATCAATTCCATGTGGTCGGGAGCCTCGAAATCAACGGTTGGTGCAAGATTGTTTTGGGCTAATCCAAAAGTCGAAAACAATGTTAAACACACTACAAAAATTGCGCTTTTATGTTGTTGAAATTTCATCTTCGAAAGATACATCAATACATTAGCTAGGATGAAAAAAATGAATATTTTAAGTATTGTTGGAATCGCAGTGATGAGCTTTGTGGCACCGTCTATTCTTTTTGGTCAAACCCCGACACAAGAGGCTACTAAAAAGTTTGCCACTTTAATGAATATGATTGACCGCTACTACGTAGATAGTGTAAATACTGATGAAATAGTAGAATCTGCAATTGTTAAAATGCTTGAGGAACTCGACCCGCACTCAATCTATTTCTCTGCTGAAGAACTTAAAGAAGCTAACGAACCTCTTGATGGAAGTTTTGAAGGGGTAGGAATACAGTTCAACATCTTTAAGGACACAATCATGGTTGTTACACCAATTGCCGGTGGGCCTTCTGAACGTTTGGGCATAATGCCTGGAGATAGAATCGTACAAGTAGATGATGAACAAACTGCTGGAGTGAACATCACAAACAAGGATGTCATGAGATTACTTAAGGGTCCCAAAGGCACTAAGGTTAAAGTTTTTATAAAAAGAGATGGCGAAAAGAATCTTATTGAATTTAACATCACAAGAGATAAAATCCCCATCTATAGCGTGGTTGCATCTCACATGATTGACGAGAGAATTGGGTATGTGAAAATTAACCGATTCGCAAAGACTACAATTAACGAGTTGCGTTCTGCATTAACAAAATTGAAGGACTCAGGCATGAAGGATTTAATTCTAGATCTTCAAGGTAACGGCGGCGGAATGCTTCGCACTGCCATTAATATGTCTGACGAATTCCTATCTGATGATAAACTTATAGTTTACACTGAAGGACGTGCATTCCCTAGAGAAAATACTTATGCGTCTTATGATGGACTTTTCGAAAAGGGTCGATTAGTTATCCTTGTTGACGGAGGTTCTGCATCAGCATCAGAAATTGTATCCGGTGCAGTTCAGGATTGGGATAGAGGGCTAATTGTGGGACGTAGATCCTTTGGTAAGGGCTTAGTTCAAAGACCTATGAATTTAGGTGACGGGTCTGCTGTAAGAATGACTGTTCAAAAGTACTTCACTCCAACTGGCCGTTGTATCCAAAAGCCTTATGATGATGGTGTGGAGGCATATAGAAACGACCCCATCACGAGATTTGAGAACGGAGAGCTTCTCAGTTTGGATAGCTTAAAACTGCCCGATTCACTCAAATATTACACTCTAATAAAAAAACGAGAAGTGTATGGTGGCGGTGGAATAATTCCAGACATTTTTGTTCCAATTGATACTACTTCGAATAGCGAATCTTTTCGCAAAACTCTGAATAAGGGACTTATGAATAAATACGCTCATGAATATGTAGATGCGAAAAGATCTGATCTTACAAACGCATATCCTACTGAGGATGATTTTGTAAATGGATATTCTATATCTCAAAAAGAAATCAAAGAATTCAGAGATTTCGTAGCAAACGAAGGGATTGAAATCACTGAGGAGGATTGGGCTATTTCTGGAGAAGCTATGAAAGTAAGACTTAGAGCGTTTATAGGCCGAAATCTGTTTGAATCTAGTACTTTCTACCGCATCATTGGAGAATTAAACGAAACTCTTCTAGAGGCAATAGAAATTTTGAAAGACGGAAGATTTGAGAAGGCTAGGCTAGCTCAAAGGACATTCTAAACAATCTTTGTACTTTTGTAATAAATAAATCCTTTATAATAAATCACTATGAATAAGCTCTCAATTTTAGCAATTATAGCTTCAGCAATACTTTTCTCTTGCGGATCCGAGGATGCTAAGTCTAAGCCGATTAAGGAAAGTGAAAAAAAGGAAGCTACTGCTCCTGATGTAAATGCTAAGCCTGAAAAGTTTGATCCAGCAAAATCGCAAACTCAAAAGCCTGCTGGTCCATTAACTTCCATTTCATTTAACGAATACGCTCACGATTTTGGCGTAATGGACGAAGGGGATGTTGTAACTCACTCGTTTGTATTCACGAATACTGGTGCTGAACCGCTAATCCTTGACAAGTGTAAGGGTTCTTGCGGTTGTACTGTTCCTGAATGTCCTAAGGATCCAATCCCACCAGGTGGAACAGGAAAAATTGAAGTAAAATTCAACTCTAAAGGCAAAAAGAACAAGCAGACTAAGAAGGTGACTGTTAATGCAAACACTGATCCTGTTCAAACTATTCTTACAATCACTGCACAGGTTACTCCAGCTCCATCAGATCAGTAATTACTGAAAATTATTAGAAAAAAGAGGTTTATTGAGCCTCTTTTTTTGTGCCAAATTTTAAACTAGACCCTCAGAAGAGTCTGAGTCTGATGATGGTTCTTCTAGATTTTCTGTAGAACTTGTCTCAATAAACATCAGAAGCTTTCTCATATTCTCAGCCTGAGAAATATGACCATTGCGTTCAAAGGCATATGCAACATTACCAATTAGCCTTCGTATAATATCAAGAGGGGCACACGGCCCACAATGGCGCTCATCTACTGGCAAATCTAAATGACTCAAGAATTCACTCACATCACTAGGATGAATAATGGTACCCTCGCTAAAAGGATTTATATAAAATAGAATTCCACCCGGAATACTGTGATCATCGCTAGGCTTAGTTCCGTCGTGAACGTGATTCTTATCGCAATAACAAAGGATAAAGTGGTTTGGAAGATTTACTCCGTGAATTGGAAGTTCCAAATCACGAGAAATTGCTAGGTAAAGCGAACCTAATCCTAATGGATTACCCTGCTTTAACTTCATCACTTCTCCTATGAGTGCATCCTTAGGGTTTGGATGGCCCGAACGAGTATTATTGTATTGCTCTGAACTGAAGAAGATGTGATTGAGTATCCTCACCTGTTCAAGTGCAGTTAGCTCTTCATTCATTTCAAGCCAAACATCCCTCTTAAGTTTGTCGTATTTCTTCCTTGTAGCTTCCAAATCTAAAAGAGGGTCTGCAGCTTTGTGAACCCAAAGAGCACCTTCGATTATATCCGAAGCCCCTGCATCAAACCAATCCATAAGGCCGTTTTTGATATACGACCCGTGAAGACCTTCTACTAATTCATCCAATCTACTTTCGTGAATTGAACAAATAGAGCTTGAAGATCTATGCTCCATAACGGCGGGAAGAATTTCGGTACCCATGGACAATAGCTGTTTCCTAACATGCCTGTAGACATTCTCATCTGGATCATCTAACAGCTGTATTAAAGCATATATTTCAGAAACACTCATTGTTCAATTTTCAGGTTCAGGTATTGACGAATGTAAAACTAGCCCCTACTTTCAAACTCTCAGAGACCATCCCAAATCACTTATTCAAACAAACTTGTTGATTGGTAACTTAGCAACAATGAATGCTAACTCTATAACAGACAGGCAAAGGCTACATTTTGCCCTTCTTTTCACCATGGCTTTTTTGCTGATTATTTGGGGAGTTTTCCTAATTGACTCAGTTTTTGAGCTTGGATTACAGATCCACGGAAACCGCCCAAGAGAAATTAGAGGTCTCAAAGGAATACTCACATACCCCTTCCTCCACAGTGGGATCGAACACCTTTGGAATAACACAGCTTCCTTCTTTACTCTAAACGCATTGCTTTTCTACTTCTATAGATCCCTTGCAGTAAGGGTGTGGCTCATATTATTTATTGCGAGTGGAATATTGTTATGGTTTATTGGTGGAACAGGCAATCACATCGGGGCTAGTGGTATTGTTTACGGACTAGCTAGCTTTTTATTCTTTAGCGGCGTAATTCGCAAAAACATACTACTTCTTAGAATCAGCCTTGTGGTGGTCTTCCTTTATGGCGGTATGGTTTGGTGGATACTACCAATCAAAGCTGGAATCAGCTGGGAGGGGCATCTGAGTGGTGCATTTATAGGTTTGGCTTTGGCATTCTTGTATAGAAATAGCGGACCTAAGAATCCTATATACAAATTTGAAATTTCAGAGGCCGCACATGAGGATCTGCCCGAATGGTGGATGAGGGGTAATCCTAACCATCCTGATACTTTAGTCCAAAAGAAAAGGCAAGAGCGTGATACCCAAAAACTCAAAGCAAAAAAAGAGACCCATAATAACTAGACCTCAAATAGCACTCTGAATTGATACAGATTATGCGTTAAGCATAACTGGCATTACAAGCATTAGCACATCTTCTCCTGGCTCTTCAGGCTCAGCAGGACGAATAATACCGGCTCTGTTTGGAGCACTCAATTCAAGAACAATTTCTTCAGCTCCAAGGTTATTGAGCATATCAGATAGGAAACGGCTGTTAAAACCGATTTCAATATCCTCACCCTGGTAGCTACAAGTAAGCCTCTCAGTTGCCTCGTTAGCGAAATCCACATCCTCAGCATTAACTGTTAGTTCACTACCAGCAATTCTCAATCTTACTTGGTGTGTAGTCTTGTTTGCAAAGATGGCAACACGACGAATAGCCTGTAGAAAATCCATTCTATTAATCGTCATCCTATTGGGGTTATCCTTCGGAATTACCGCATCATAGTTAGGATATTTACCCTCGATAAGTCTGCAACTTATGCTTACATCGTCAAAATCAAATCTTGCATTTGAATCGTTAAAATGCATGCTAACTTTTTCTGCAGCAGATGCAGCATTTTTCAAAAGGTTCAAAGGTTTTTTAGGCACGATAAACGATGAAGCCTCTACAGCTTTTGCATCAGTTCTTGCGTAACGAACTAATCTATGTGCGTCAGTAGCAACAAATCTGATATTGTCTGTGTGCATCTCAAAGAAGATTCCTGACATTACAGGTCTTAAGTCGTCACTTCCTGCAGCAAATAGGGTTCTGTTGATAGCTGTCACAAGTGTATCTCCATTAATTTCCACACTTGACCCACCTTCTAAAGCTGGCGTTTTAGGAAACTCATCTCCATTTGCACCTGTAAGCTTGTATTTGCCCGCGTCACTAACTAGCTCGATTGCGTAAGTATCCGAATCAATCTTAAATGTTAGAGGAACGTCAGGGAAAGCTTTAAGAATATCAAGAAGCATTTTAGCAGGAATAGAAATTAAACCAGCGTCCTCTGTTCTCACTTCAAGCTTAACAGTCATCGTGGTCTCAAGGTCGCTAGCTGAAATTGTCGCTTCTCCTGGAGCAAGGTCAAAAAGGAAGTGATCTAAAATTGGTAATGTGTTGCTGCTGCTAAGAACTCCGCTGAGAGATTGTAGTTGACGCAGTAGCTGGTTACTAGAAACTATAAAATGCATTTTTCTATTCTATTCTTAGAATGTAAATATCAATCTGAAGCTTTGATTTTACTGCTAAAAGAAGACTCTACTTATTCACACAATCTAAACAGCCACATTATGTTCTCTCAGAGCCTGATTCAAAGATGTCTTTCTATCAGTACTTTCTTTTCTTAAGCCAATAATTAAAGCACATGGAACGTCGTATTTACCAGCTGGAAAATTTTTGGGCTTTGTGCCCGGAATTACCACTGATCTTGGTGGTATATATCCTTTGTGATCTATTGGCTTCTTTGCAGTTACATCAATAATTGTAGTACTCGAAGTAAGAACAACCCCTGCTCCAAGAACAGCTTCAGTTCCTACCCTAACTCCTTCAACTACAATACATCTAGACCCAATAAATACCCCGTCTTCTATAATAACGGGTGCAGCTTGTAATGGCTCTAACACCCCGCCAATACCAACTCCACCGCTTAGATGAACGTCTTTTCCTATTTGGGCACATGAACCTACTGTAGCCCAAGTGTCAACCATAGTTCCTGTATCCACGTAAGCACCAAGGTTTACATAGCTAGGCATTAAAATGGTATCAGGTGCTATGTAAGCTCCGTACCTTGCTATAGCATGAGGAACAACTCTTACACCGGCTTCAGCATATCCTGTTTTAATAGGTATCTTATCGTGAAACTCAAAAGGTCCAACTTCAATGGTAGACATCTTTTGGATTGGGAAATTCAAAATCACCGCTTTCTTAACCCATTCGTTTACTTTCCACCCACCATTTCCGTCAGGTTCGGCACATCTAAGCTCACCCTTATCTAGTGAATCCATCACTTGAGAAATTGCGTCAATTACGCTTGCCTCAGAAAGCATGTCGCGGTTATACCACGCATCATCTATTAATCTCTTCAAATTTTCCATCGACTCAAAGGTATACATTACCTTGCGCCTATGGCACGTTATATAGCTTTTGATTGGGGTAAAGTCCGAACTGGAATTGCAGTTTCTGATAGTTCAGGTATTATTGCTTCTCCTCATTCAACTGTTGCAACAAAAAACCTAAATAAAACTGTTGACCTTCTAGTGAGTGAAGAAACCTGTGCTGGTTTGGTCGTTGGTGTGCCGGGATTAATACTAGGAAAATCAACTGATAGCAACAAAGGAATAAATAAGTTTATAAATTACCTAAGCTCTAAATACCCATCATTACCTATACATATGGTTGACGAGGGTGATACGAGCTCAGAGGCTATGGATGCTATGATTTCTAGCGGAATGAAGAAATCACAAAGAAGACAAAAAGGATCGCTAGACAGAGTTGCCGCAGCGTTAATTCTTCAGAGATTTTTACAATAGGATCTAAGACTCAAATACCTCTACGGTCTTCACCTCTTTAACCATATCGGTAAATTTTCCTTCAAATCTTGTAGCTCTAACAATGTGGTTGTCTATCCAATGATAATTACCGCCCCTAGGCTTTCCCATCAATAATCCGTGGTATCTAATTCCGTGCTTTTCAAACCACTGTTCTGTCACTTCACGATGCTCCTCAGTTCTGGAAGTAAAGAATGTAAGCATATGTCCCTCATCATACCACCTACTCATAGTTTCTAGTGCATCTGGAAATGGCTTACAAGTAATCATGCGCTCTGGTTCCTCATTTGGCACATCTTCAGTAATTGTACCATCGATATCAATTAAGTAATTCTTAACTCCATCAGGTAACTGAGGGCTTAGATTTGCTCCATCAGCATCGATAACCGGGCGTAATTCTTCCATGTAACAAATCTAATGCTATGACACTTCAACCACTTGTATTACAGGGCCTTTAACATCAGTAGTTTCTAACAATTTATCACGAAGTGATTTGAACCCACCAACTGATTCACTGAGAACGTGGAAGTTACCCCATCTATCTTGTGGGATTCTACCCTTCATTAATTTGCCATTTGCCTTAATAACATTTGAAACCTCATCCTTTAAATGATTTTTGAGATGTCTTTTCAACTTTTTAATTGCAGTCTTCCTAATCTTAGCTTTAATTCTAAAAGGTGCACCCTCATCAGCCAACTCTTGTCCAAAATCTATCTTCATTTTTTTAAGCACACTTATCAGTTTGTCATCGTCATTTAGATCTTCTAAACT
>CEUK01354105.1_pt1 | contig 10011 bp, 9 predicted proteins | sample 356451 | NCBI WGS metagenome assembly CEUK01 (sample SAMEA2622843, study PRJEB7988) | marine metagenome | isolation source: saline water (ENVO:00002010), including
AAAAAAGTTATAGTCGAAATTAACAGTCAAAATTTTGCAAAAGGAATTCATATTACATCAAACAGTATAGAAAACTTTTCTGATAACTTTTTTGACCTTCCTATAAATGGTACAAAACTTATTACTATCCCCTTTTTACAAAATGATGATGTTAGTTTGTTAATTTCTTCAATAGAATTAAAAAGTTTATGGGATACAATAAATAGATAATTAATAAATTCCGATTCTATAGTTTTTTAATTCTTTATCATGCTTTTTCGATTGAAAAGATACTTCTTCAAGCATAGCCCAAAAATCTTTACTATGGTTTTTGATTTTTGTGTGAACCAGTTCATGTAAGATTACATAATCAATCAAATAGTCTGGCAACCTCATTAAGTGTAGACTAAGATTAATGTTGTTTTTATAAGAACAGCTTCCCCATCTAGATTTGGTGTTTTTTATCCTTATATTTTGATAATTCAATCCATGCTTTTTAGCTAAGTAATTTATTCTATTTGGCAAAATTTCTTTTGCTTCTTTTCTCCAAGTTTCTTCAATTGCTTTTCTGATTTCATTTTGTGCCAATTCGGAATTAATATCATAGTTTATTGGAATATAAACGATGGTTTCATTTTTACAGATGCTGTATTTAATTTCTTTAGATTCTATCTGAATAATTTTTAAGAAATGATTTCTAGTCTTAAAAGTTGTATTCAAATTAAATTTTGTAAGGCCATTTTCTGAAGATTTAATTTTTTTTAAATTTTTAGTAATCCAGTCTATTCGTTGATTAGTAATTTTTAAGGCATATTTAAAAGTGACAAAATAGGGCACTGAAACTTTTACCCCTTTAAAAGGACGAATACTAATGTTAACTCCTTTAGCTCTTTTGCTTTTTACAAATAAAACATCTATCCCATCAATTGTATAAACCCTTCCTTTCATGAATATAATTTCATCTTCTTAGACCAATTATGCAAACATCATCAATTTGTTCTTCATTTCCTTTCCATTTTTTAAATTCTTTTTCAAGAGCTTCTTTTTGTTTTTGCGGTGATAATTTATAAATAGAAATTAAAAACTTTTTGAACTTTCCAGCCATATATTTCTTTCCTTTTTCTCCTCCAAATTGATCGGCAAAACCATCTGAAAATATATAAATCATATCGTTCTTTTGTAATTCTATTTCATGATTGGTAAAAGGATTATTTAATTCGTATTTACCAACAGGCTGTTTGTCAGGTTTATAGGACATTAAAGCTCCTTTTCTAACTATCCATAATGGATTATTAGCTCCAGAAAAATGTAGTTTATTGCCAGAGATGGAACAAAGGGCAATATCCATACCATCTCTTACATCCTCATTTTTACTAAACTCATCCACTACTATAGATTTTGTCATATCAAGTATTTGATTGGGTGCAGTTAAGCCATATTGTCGTACAGATCGATTAAGTGCATTATGACAAACCACACTAACAATTGCTCCAGGAACCCCATGCCCTGTGCAATCAGCAACGGCAAATAGTACAGAACTTTCGTTTTTCTCTAACCAATAAAAATCCCCAGCAACAAAATCTTTTGGGCGGTAAAATACGAAAGAGTTTGGAAGATATTCTCTTAGTTTATACTTGGCAGGTAGAATAGTTTTTTGGATTCGCTCAGCATATTTTATGCTATCAGTTATGTCTCGATTTTTAGTTTCAATAATTTTATTTTGTAATTCCACCCTGTCTTTTTGAGCAATTATGTATTTATTTACTTTTTTGTACTGAAGTAAAAAATAAGCAATTAATAAAAGGCCTAAAAACAATAAAAGCCCCCCAATAATTAAATAATTTGTTTCTGATTTTTTCCACTTTAATTCTTTGTTTTGATTCAGGACTAATTGTTGTTTGTGCAAACTATCTTGGCGCAACATCTTTATATGTTGTTCTTTGATGTTTACTTTATATTTAGCTTCCATAACAGAAAGTTCGTGGTGATAATATTCATCCTGAACCTCTTGATTTATCTCAATATGTTTTTTTAAAACATCGTTACATAATTTATAATCATTTATTCGCTCATATAGGTTAGCTAATAATGAATAATTATTGAACATTAGTTCTGTTATTTTTAAACTATCGGCAATTCTACTGCTTTCTTCAGCTAATATTGTAGCTTCTGTAATAAGTCCATTATCTAAATAGGCTTTTGCAAGAAAAAACTTAAGTTGAGCAACATCGCTACTCATTTTGTGCTCAATAGCCATATCTAACCCTTTTTGTAAACTCTCAATTCCTTTATTAAATTGATTCATTCCAACATATGCGGTCCCTATGTTGTTATAACAAGTAATCATATTTCTTATGTTGCCACTTTCCATGGAAAGTTTTAAGGCTGTTTTATAGTACTCAATAGCTTTTTCATGTTTAAAAAGCTCACTATAATTTCTCCCTAAATTCACATATGTAGTCGCTTTGCCAAGGTTGTTAGTTTCTTTTAGATAGGATAGGGATTTCTTACAAACATAAATAGCCATATCATAATCCCCAACTAATTGATAAAATGTAGCTAAGTTCGAATGAACTATAGCCAAAGTATTTGAATCTTTCCGAAATTCTAACCTTGGAATAGCTAAGTTGTAAAAGTCAATGGCTTTATCGTAATTTCCCACCAAATAATTGGTTACACCTAGATTTGCATATGCTTTTACAATCCCATCTTCGTACTTAATTTTATCTGAAATTTCAAGTGCTTTTTGGTAGCACCTAATTGATGAATTAAAACTACCTTTATCAAGAAATATATTTCCTCTTAAATTGTAAATCATAGCCATCCCTTTAAGGTCATTAGCCTTTAATGCTAATCGGGTAGCTTCTTCTAAAACAAAAAGAGCAGTATCGTATTTTGATAGTAAGGAATAGGCATCAGCAAAAAGTCGGAGTGAATTTATTTCTCCAATAATGTTTTCATTTTTACGTGAAAAACTTAAGCAATATTTTAATGTTTTTATAGCAGAGTCTGGATTATATTGTGCTAAAGATCTGTAATTATCAAGTAACTTGTTTACAACACAAGAATCTGAGTTACAATCGTAATTTTTTGGCAAATAATTTTGAGAGACACCTGAAATACATAAGGATAATAATATTGCAAATGTTAACCAACGATTAATATCAATGATTAAAAGAAATATTTTTTTAAAAAAATACAATAGGCATTAATTGGGGCAATCCTAAAACAATATAGTGAAATATATAAGGAAATCGAGACTAGATGACTAAATAATAATTTAATAGTAATTAAGTACCCTTACTCATTTTTATTGGTAATTTTTTAGTTATATTAAGACAAAATTTAATGTTATGAAATACACCATATTTCTTTCTGGTTTAATTGTTTTGTCTCTTTCTTGTAATAAAAACAAGGAAGATGATTCATGTCAAAATGACAACTCCATGGATCAAAATAGTCATCAATGCACCACAACCCCAAATGTTTCCAGTTTATATTCTGAAAGTATTAATGGCAATAATAGGGTGATTTCAACAAATGGAATTCCTTCTCATGATTATAGAAATCAAATTCCAAACATTGTGTCGAATTTAAATGCATCAAATAAAACTTATATTATTGATAAAGTTCCTTCTCTTTCAAGTAACTCTACTAGTATTGTAAAACCTGATGGATCTCCAAATTACGCTTTTGGCGTGGCACTAAATGGGGTTAAAATAGATCCTGCTCCAGGCGAGCCTTTTATTTTTGAAGATGAAACAGGAACCTATAATTGGGATTGGGTGATGGAGCCAAATAACAACATGGAAGCTGTTGGTTTAGACTGTGCTGTTGCTCATGTTCAACCCAATGGAGAATACCATTATCATGGAGATATGGGTATTTATGCAAATCAATTAGAACCAAATATAGGAACAGGGTCACAGATTCCTAATGCTGCAGTTCAAATAGGTTGGGCAGCTGATGGTTTCCCAATCATTTATAAGTTTGGGCCTAATTCTTCGGGTGATTTAGTTGCTTTATCCCCAAGCTGGCAATTAAAAAGCGGAAATAGATCGGGAGATGGTCTTTCAGAGCCTTGTGGAGAGTATAATGGAAAATATACAAACGATTATGAGTTTGTTTCAGGTTCAGGTGACTTGGATGAGTGTAATGGAATCTCTGCTAATATTTCAATTAATGGAGAAAGTTTTAGCTATTATTATGTGATTACTGAAGCTTTTCCTGTAATTTCAAGATGTATAAGCGGAACGCCATCCAATGACTTTAAAATAGGGCCCTAATTAATTATTTTCTTTGCTGTGTTTATTCCTGATTTTAATGCAAGAGGAATACCTCCGCCAGGATGAACAGATCCGCCAACATAAAATAAATTTTTGCTTTTTTTATCAAAATTGCTTTTTCGTTTCATTATTTGACGTAATGAGTTTTGATTTTCACCATATAAAGCTCCCTTATACGCGCCTGTATTTTCATAAAGGGTTTCTGGTGTAAGAACTTCCTCAAAGTTGATTAAGTTTTTAAGCTCAACTTTAAGCTTTTTAGATAAGTTAGAAATAATAAAATTTCGAACTTTTGTTATTTCGTTTTCTGTCACAAGGTTGGGTCTGGGAGGTATGTTTATCATAACAAACCAGTTTTCACAACCTTTAGGAGCATGAGAGGTTTCTAATTTAGATGAAATGTTTATGTAAATAGTTGGTTCACTTGGGATCTTAGCGTCATTAAAAATTTCGGCAAATTCTTTTTTATAATTTTCAGAAAAAAAGATATTATGCAATTTTAATTTAGTAAATTTTCCTTTTATACCCCAGTAAAAAACAATTGCAGAAGTGGACAATCCTTTAGTTTTAATTTTAATTTTTCTTCCTAATAGTTTTTGAGTAATATAATAATCTATGTTTGAAACCAATTTTTCAGCATTGTATTCTGATTTATTTGAACGCACTTTTATGCCTTTAATATTTTCTTCTAAAGCAATAACTTTTTCGTTAAAGGTGAATTTAACCCCCAAGTCTAAACATAAATTATATAAAGCAGTTGAAACACTGAAAATACCTCCATTTGGAAAATACGCTCCTTTTATCATTTCTACAACGGCTAATTGATTCATAAAAGCAGGAGTTTTATAAGGAGAAGACCCTGTGTAAGTAGCAAAACGATTCATTATTTTTTCAACATTTTGATTATCAAGTTTAGATGAATTGTATTTCGCCATGGAATGAACAATACTAGAAAGGCCAGTATGTTTGAACCAAATAAAAGCGCTTTTTAAAAAATTATAATTGAATTTTATATCGCCCTCTAAAAATGTTTTCTCCGAAATACCATAAATTTCAGTCCAAAGCTTGAAATAATTTAAAAAAACTTCCTTTTTTAAGTTTAATGAAAGCTCAAAATTTTCAGCTGTTTCATTTAAATCAGCCATTACATCAGTGAATTTATCATCTTCAAAAAAATATCTTGTTACATGATTTAGCTTGAAATAATTGAAATAATCTTTAGGGTTTTTCCCACATGAAAAAAATAAATCGTCAATCCAATTGGGAATTGTAAGTAAGCTTGGGCCTTTGTCAAAAATATATCCGTTTTTAGTGATTTGACCCGCTTTACCACCATATGATGAATTTTGCTCTAAAATTTTAACATCAAATCCATTATATGCTAAAACAGCAGCACAAGACATTCCTCCAATGCCAGCACCAATTACAACAATTTCCATGGACTATTTTTAATGAAATTTAGTTTATTTATAGTAAGGAATAAAGCTAGTTAAAGTAAAAAATTAGATTTTTTTATTCAGGTATAGAATTGTTTTTCATAAAATTTCGATAGGATTTAAAGCTTTTATTAAGTTTTGTAGCCATATAAACACAAAAACCTAGACTAGCTAAAAGAAGCATATTGTTTTCAACAGCAAACATACTTCCACCAATTAAAAAAATTAGTATTGGAATAAAAACAATAAAAAGAAGATCATTAGTTAACTTAGATAAAAGCTCTAATTTTTGTTCAAAGTATTTTTCTCTTTTTGTACTCAAAATATGTTTTGGTCAAATATAGTTTTCTTTATTTAAATTATAAACGAATATATTATTTAAGTATTTACTAATGCTAAGTATAGAAAAGGTAAGCTAGGAAAATAGAAGCAACAATTCCTACAAAATCTGCAATTAATCCCACAGAAGCAGCATAGCGAATTTTTTTAATTTTTACTGAACCAAAGTAAACCGCTAAAATATAAAAAGTTGTATCAGAACAACCTTGAAAAGTAGAAGCAAGCCTTCCAACAAAAGATTCAACACCGTTAGTTTGGAAAATTTCTAGCATTAATGCTCTTGCAGCAGGGCCGCTAAACGGCTTCATGAATGCTACTGGAAGTGAATCAATAAACTCTAATGAGGAAACACCAATAAAAACTAAAACATATTCAATTCCATTAAATAAGGATTGCATTGCTCCAGATGTTCTAAAAAGCGATACAGCGGCAAGAATTGCAATTACGTAAGGGAGAATACTGAGCGCAATGTCAAAACCGCTTTTTGCCCCTTCAACAAAGCTTTCATAGACATTAATTTTTTTTCTAAAGCCATAAATTACAAAGCCAGTTATTGTAATAAGTAAAATGAAATTACCTACAAATGAGGAGATGAAATTAACAGAACCTGGAGAGTGAATACACCAGGCAAGTAAGCCGAAAATAAGAAGACTTAAACCCCCTACATAAGCAAAAATTACTCTATCAAACAAATTTATTTTTTGTTTTATTGATACTAAAATCAAACCGGTTAAAGTTGCACAGAATGTAGCAAATAAAATAGGTAAAAACACAATAGTAGGATCTGTGGCACCATCAGCCATTGCACGATAACCAATAATGCTAACCGGAATAATGGTTAAGCCAGAAGTGTTTAAGACTAAAAACATAATTTGTGCATTACTGGCAGTATCTTTTGAAGGGTTTAAGTCTTGCAAAAGTTTTATAGCTTTTAACCCTATTGGAGTTGCAGCATTATCTAACCCTAACATATTAGCACTATAATTCAACATTATAGCTCCAGAAGCTGGGTGCCCTTTTGGTATTTCTGGAAATAATCTAGAAAAAAGAGGAGACACAAGCCTTGATAAAGAAGAAACAATTCCTGCTTGTTCACCAATATTCATTACCCCCATCCAAAGACACAAAGCGCCAGTAAGATATATCACCATTTCAAAACCGTCTTTTACGCTTTCAAAAAGGTTTTCAACCATATGTTTGAAAATGTCATAGTCATGAAAAATAAATGCCTTACCACAGGCCATAAACATGGCGATAGCAATTAAAGCAACCCAAATCCTATTTAGTAGCATTTATTATTTTTTTATAGTCATTATTAATTCCCATCACAAAGTTTTTGATCACATTAATTTCTTCATGACAGGCAAATTGAGAACCCTTGAATGAAGAAATGTCTTCGCATTTAATTGTTTCTTTGTATTGTTTCAAATATTGCTCAGCAATTGGCATGTATGACCAATGCCATTTTTCCATTTTATACCCAGTTCTTTTAGACTCATCTTGGTTGTCGTAGGTCATATGAAATCCATACTTATGTGCATGTTCAATTAACCATTCAAAAACTTTCTTCCCCTCACCGCTTTCAAAATAACTGTTTTCTAAGTCGTTTAAATCAATGTCAGTTCCCCAGTGATGTCTTGAGGTTGAGGGCATGGAGCTGTATTTTAGAATTTCTTTTACGGTACTTAAGCTGTCCATATTTTTAATGTTTTTATCCCATTTTCTTTCCCAAATGGATTTTTGGTGATAAAAGCTTCTCGTACCTGAAATTACAGTAAGTTTTATGCCGTCTTTATGAGCAGCATTATACATTTCATCAAATTTAATCAATACTTCTTTTCTAAGATATATTGTTTTTGAAGAATATTTAGGGTTTACAATACTGAAATTAGTATCTTCTTTATAATCAAATTTCCCTAACAATATGTTTTTATCAACTTCTTGAAAATGAAGTGAGTTACTAAATGCTGAATCTGGTATATTATTTAACGATATAGTGTTTTCTTTATGCTCTATATTTTCAATAGGTTTTTCGTTATTACAACAAAAAAAACAAAAAGAAAGAACCCACCATATAAACTTCTTCATTGAATTTAAAAGATTGATTTTGAGTAAATATATAAGAATTTAGTTCGAAAAAAGAGACTTTCCAATATTGATTTTACTAATTACTTCTTATTAGAAAACCGAAAATATTTTAGTGGTACTAAAAGCATTCCAAAGCATTCCCCCTTTTCCTTTCCAAGGTGTTTATGGTGTGTTTTGTGCCCCCTTCTAATGCCCATCAGATATGGATTTTTTGTTCTTCGAAGCACTTTAATTCTTTGGTGAATAAACAAATCGTGAACAAAAAAATAAGCAGCTCCATAAATGGTGATTCCAAGCCCTATCCAAAACATTGGATAATTAAAACCCAATTGAGAGCCATAAATTATGAAAATAGAACCAGGTGTAGCAAAAATTAAAAAGAATAAATCATTTAGTTCAAATATAGCATTTGGATTTCTAACATGGTGGTCTTTATGAACTTTCCACATAAACCCATGCATTATATATTTGTGTGTAAACCAAGCAACACATTCCATAAAAAAGAATGTAGCAAGGCAAATAGATATGTTAAGCCAAATCATTTTTTAGTAAAAAAACAGAACATCATCAAAGATAAATTTTTTTAAGCTTTCTAAAATTTACGTTTAACAACAAAAAAGTTTAAAAGGTAAATGAAAGTCCTAGCAACCAATACTCCATAAATTGTAAGCGAGGACCTGTTTTTATAACAAAACCTTCATAGTCATAATAGTAATCATTAGCATTAAGATTGTCATAATATACATTGTATACATCTAATCCATTAGGTTTGTAATAATAGTCAGGGAAACCATTTTCATCATACAATGGGATTAAAATATCATGATCATAAATCAAGTAACTTGAAAATGTGATGCTGAAAAACTCTTTTATTTGATATGAAAGCAAAGCTTCCCATGTAATATCAATATTTCCAGGATTTTCAATATAATTCCCAAAAGCAGTAATATCAGTAAAGAAAGAAAGCCCTTTAGTGTTGAATATACTATCATGAGTGTAAATAATATTAGTGTAAAAACCTATTTCACTTCTTAATTTTTGTCCAGGATTTAATCCAAAAACACCTTGGCTAGAAAGCGAGCTGTCTAAAACAATAGTGGATTTCATTGTTAGAGGAGAAACGTAGCAAGTCAAACGGTTGTTAGCATGGTAGTCTAGCCCAAGTCCAGCAATTGGATAAACTGGGGAGAGAAATTTATCCATGTATTTATCATTTAGCCTATCAGCGTCACTATAAAAACCTTTATAAAATTGAGATCTAAAGTTTATCAAAAAAGAGTAATCCCAAAGGTGCTTGGTTCTTAATGAGAATTTGGAGGTAACTTCTAATAAGTCGTCATTTTTCCACCAAGCATCATCGCTTAAGTTCCCATATCCTGATTTAAACATCCCAAAGGAGGCTGTTATAAAGTTATTCCAATGAAATTTATTGTGCCTATAATCTAGCCAAATGTCAGCAAGTCCATGGACTTCCATAAAGTTCATTCCACCAGCCGACCAATTATATAAGCCTGTTTTATTAAACCCTAAATAAAATACTGCAGCGTTTTCCCAGTAGCTTGAATCATTGGTAAGTTCTATTTCTTTATCATGAATGTATTCTTCATTTTCTTTTGAATGGTGATTTTGAGCATAGGTGTTTTGACAATACAGAATGATATTTAAAATAAAAAATATAGATAATGTGTTGATTTTATACTTATTCATAATTCAAAGTTGCTAAATCTATTGGCAGTTTAGGATTAAACAATAATGCAAATTTAATCTTTTGTTATTATAATTTTAAAGACATTAAAAAATTCGTGATTTTAAGATAAGTTAACTTTGAATAAAACGACAAAATTTAACAATGGTCTAATCTTTTATATATTTTGTCCATGATT
>CEUK01103660.1_pt1 | contig 10009 bp, 4 predicted proteins | sample 356451 | NCBI WGS metagenome assembly CEUK01 (sample SAMEA2622843, study PRJEB7988) | marine metagenome | isolation source: saline water (ENVO:00002010), including
AATAGGTGGCTTCTCCACACACATCATGCCCGTTGAGTCCGGCACCAGCGGCGCATCACAGACCAACAAATCATTAGTACCTGATTCAGTGCCAGTCCCTCCGCACCCGGCAAGGGTAAGCGTAAAGACCACTAGTAATGCAGCGAGTATTTTATACAGCATGCTGCCTGATGCTGTGGGTTGGTTCGCAAATTGCGTTTCGGTAATCATAGCGAGTATGTCATCCCCAGGAAGTATTGTGTTCCGAAGAACTGAATGGTTCCTGTCTGTTCAGGCGAGGTGAAATAGCTTTTTGTGGGTTCATCAGTCACGTTATTAATCTGGAACAACACGCTCATGTTGTCGTTGATTTCATATGACGCCTGATAGTCCACGACCAGCTCTGAGTCAAAGTTAACAGTTTGGTCGTTGACCGCGACTTGTTGCGACACAAACGCATCCCGGTAACGTCCTGACACACGGGTTTCAAATCCTTCGTATTCCCAGAACAAGGTAACGGTAGCCACATTTTCAGACAGTCCCGGTAACGCACTGGCGAAAACGCCATTACCTACGGTTCGCTGAATTTCACTTTCGGTATAGGAATAGCTGGCATTCATACCCAAACCGGACAGCATGCCGGGTAAATCACTGTAGATTTGTGTATAGGCCAGTTCGATACCACGAATGTAACCACCGCGAGCATTGTTGACGGCGGTTTCGTACTTGCCATTAGTGGTAGGCACCACAACAGTGACAGGTGCGCCACTTTCATCGACGACCGCTTCCGGGGTTTGCCCAGGGTAATCCAGCTCATAAAACACAGGTACCGTCACAGAGTCAGGGACAACAAAACCATTGCCTTCAAAGTCGTACGGGTCAATACCAATGTTCTCAATAAATGACTCGATATTCTTGTAGAAGCCAGCAATAACAATGGCGCCATCGGCATCATCAAAATAATGCTCGTAAGAGATGTCGTATTGCGTCGCATAAAACGGGTCCAGGTACGGACTGTTATTCGACGAACCAGAGATACGGGCCTGTTGATTAGACAGGGTAATTTCACCTGAATCCCGATCCTGAGTTGCGCTGATCACTTCTATATTGGTGGACGCGTTGGCTGCAAAACGGTTAATTGGCGCACGGCCCATTACTTTTGCTGCCGCTACGCGAAGCTGCGAGTTTTCGGTTAATTTAAAGTTCAGGTTAATCGACGGAAGAATATCGGTATATTCGTAGGTCAATACCGCCGGACGATAGAAATTATTGATATACCCAAGTTCATCAACAATGTTCTGCGCCCCTGCGGTTGGGTCGCTGACCTCAACTTCCTGACCTTCCTCGTTTTCCACGAACATGGTAGCGCGTTGTAATGTGGTTGAACTTTGCTTGGACTTCACATAACGCACACCCACGTTACCTGTGATAGGTAAACCGGCAATCTCTGTATCGATGTTTGCCATTAAGTAAGCTGCAGATACGGTTTCAAACACGTCACCACTTTCCAGTACAGACCAGGCCGTTGAACGGGTTGAACCTTCCAGAGGATTAATGACACCTGGGTCACCTGATCCCCAGGTTTGCGCTGGCTGTGGTATGCCCGACGGGAACCACGCATTTAACGCATCATTGAGATCAATGGATAGATAGCTGGGGAAATAGGAAAAGTCGCCCTGCCAATTAACTACTTCCACCAGGTCGTCGTTTAAACGCAGTGGCGGCTCACTTGACGAGAATGCCTGGTCATTGCCGTATTCAAACACAGAACGGTCATTACTGTACTCCCGGTCAGAGTAACGAGCACCAAATTCAACTGAAGAGATAATTTCAGTATCAAGGAAGTACTGAAAATCGACCCGATAAGCATCCAGCTCATCGCTGTTTACGTAAGGGTAGATACCGTATTTGCTCACCATTACCCGGTCGGTATCGGTAAATGCATCGGCCTGATTAAACTGTAGGTCAGGTAAGTCCAGACCGTTGAGCAAATAACTGATTTGAATATTCTGGTCAAAACGCGGACTGTCAGCGGTCGCATCGTCCCCTACCAGAGACCATAACAAGCCGTTGCGGAAGTTACTGTTGGCCTTTGACAAGGAAACGTCAAACTGAGCAGACAAGTTTTCGGTGATCTGCCAGTCAGCATTGATGCCGTAACTTTCTACCTTGTCGAAATCCTGGTTGTCGTCGTTAACCAGCTCTACGCGCGTTTCACTGTTTTCTGAGCGAACAAAAGTGCCGCCCACCACGTTGTTGTTTACAACAACCGGGTTGTAAATTTCAGTATTAACGCCACCGAGTTTGACCCGGAACCCTCTGGCAAAGGCTTTGGAGTCAAATTCTGACACAAAAGCGTCTGCTTTAAGCTTAAAGTTATCGGTCGGCACCCATTCTACTGCAGCGACATAGCCATTACGGGTTTCTTCCCCGCCCTTGTGCTGCATTTCAAACCCTTCAGATATCAGCTCACATTCAACACACTGATCTTCTTTGGGTACGTCTGAATTCGGGTCGTAATTTTCCTCATCCCCAACGATACCGTCTACGTCTTTTTCAGCATTGTAGGCAAAGCCGATGAACTGCGTGGACACGCTTGGCTGAAAAAGTCTGGCATAGCCCAGAGACACACCCAGGGTGTCATCCATAAACTTGCCCTGATACGAGAAGCTTATACGGTGTCCGTACTCTTCTGCATCAGCCACTTCACTGGCCCGGTCGTTAAACATACCACGCACGTTGGCATTAAACGTGTGCTGCTTGTCCTGCGCCAATGCGCTGGCCGTTTGTAGTTCAACAGTACCGGCTACACCGCCTTCAATTAGCGATGCTTTAGGCGATTTGTAAACCGCTGCAGAATTAATCAATTCCGAGGGGTACTGATCAAATTCGATAGAACGGCTGCCGCTGGTCGACACCTGTTCTCTGCCATTGAGCGTTGAAAATACGAAATCTCCCGAAAGACCACGTATATTGATTTCTGCTGCCTGGCCGCCGGTTCGCACTGCGGAAATACCCGGCAATCGGGTCAGTGCGTCAGCCATACTGACGTCGGGTAAGCCCCCTAAATCGTCGGCAGAGAGTTGTTCGGAAACGGTATCACTAAAGCGCTTCTGGTTGAGTGACTGGATAAGGCTGCTACTAAAACCCCGAACTTCGATGCGTTCGATGGTTTCTTCCTGCTCTTGCTTATCACTTTCTTGTGCCAAAAGCGGATTACTAGTGAAAACCAACCCACTGGTTAGTAGTGCCAGTGAAATGGCACTGGGTTTGAAAGTTTTCATGTTTACCCCATTTTTTAATTATGCGTTGAAATGCGTTGAAACACTTCGTCGGTAAATTTACCGAATTTCATACTAAAGCCTGGGTAATTAGCTGAAAATGCTATGCATACGTATTCAGTTAACATTTTTTACAGATCTTTTACGAATAGTTTATAGTGGTAACTGAGGGAGTTTGCACTCTGCGAACAACTTTACAAGGCATTGATAAAAAACAAAAAAGCCCGCAGTAGCGGGCTTTTTAACATGCGTGCATCGGGCACGGTATTTAAGGTTGAATTACCAACCAGTCGCTTCGCGCAGTGCTTTGCCGATGTCAGCCAGTGAACGAACAGTTTTAACACCTGCATCTTCAAGTGCTTTAAACTTCTCGTCAGCGGTACCTTTACCGCCAGCGATAATCGCACCAGCGTGACCCATACGCTTACCTGGAGGTGCAGTTACACCGGCAATGTAAGACACAACAGGCTTAGTTACGTTTTCTTTAATAAACGCAGCTGCTTCTTCTTCCGCAGTACCACCGATTTCACCGATCATAACGATCGCTTCAGTTTGTGGGTCGTCCTGGAATAATTTCAGGATGTCGATGAAGTTAGAGCCTGGGATTGGGTCACCACCAATACCTACACAGGTAGATTGACCGAAGCCTTCGTCAGTAGTCTGCTTAACGGCTTCATACGTCAGCGTACCAGAGCGAGACACGATACCTACTTTACCTGGCTTGTGGATGTGGCCAGGCATGATACCAATCTTACACTCTCCAGGCGTGATCACACCCGGGCAGTTTGGACCAATCATGCGAACGCCTTTAGCATTCACGTATTCTTTCACGTAAAGCATATCCAGTGTTGGGATACCTTCAGTGATACAAACGATCAGCTCGATACCAGCATCTGCTGCTTCAACAATTGAATCTTTACAGAATGGAGCTGGTACGTAGATAACTGTCGCAGTTGCGCCAGTCGCTTCTACCGCTTCGCGTACTGTGTTGAAAACAGGCAGACCCAGGTGAGTTGTGCCGCCTTTGCCTGGCGTAACACCGCCAACCATTTGCGTACCGTACTCAATGGCTTGTTCTGAGTGGAAAGTACCCTGACCACCAGTGAAACCCTGACAAATAACTTTGGTATCTTTATTGATTAAAACTGACATTATTTGCCCTCCGCTGCTGCAACCACTTTTTGCGCTGCGTCAGTCAGTGACTCAGCTGCAATGATATCCAAACCAGAGTTAGCCAGCACATCGCGGCCTAATTCTGCGTTGGTACCTTCAAGACGTACAACAACCGGTACATTAACGCCAACTTCTTTCACTGCGCCAATGATACCTTCAGCAATCATGTCACAACGAACGATACCACCGAAGATGTTTACCAAAACGGCTTTCACGTTGTCGTCAGACAGGATAATTTTGAACGCTTCAGCAACACGCTCTTTCGTCGCGCCGCCACCAACGTCCAGGAAGTTTGCTGGCTTACCACCGTGCAGGTTTACGATGTCCATGGTACCCATTGCCAGGCCCGCACCGTTAACCATACAACCTACGTTACCGTCCAGCGCTACATAGTTCAGTTCCCACTGAGCAGCGTGAGCTTCACGCGCGTCTTCCTGTGAAGGATCTTTCATTTCCTTCACTTTAGCCTGACGGTACAGCGCATTGCTGTCTACGCCCAGTTTGGCGTCAAGACAGTGCAGGTTGCCGTCGTCTTTGATTACCAGTGGGTTGATTTCGATCAGCGCCAGGTCAAGATCTTCAAACATTTTCGCCAGACCCATAAAGATCTGCGTGAATTGTTTGATTTGAACACCTTCAAGGCCCAGTTTAAACGCCATTTCACGAGCCTGATATGGCTGTGGACCAACGATTGGGTCAATTTCCGCTTTCAGGATTTTTTCTGGTGTTTCTTCTGCAACGGTCTCGATTTCAACACCGCCTTCAGTCGACGCCATGAATACTACGCGACGTGTACCACGGTCTACTACCGCACCCAGGTACAGCTCGTTAGCGATATCTGTGCACGATTCAACCAAAATTTTGCTTACAGGCTGACCGTTTTCGTCAGTCTGGAAGGTCACCAAGTTTTTGCCTAACCACTTTTCAGCGAAAGCGCGAATTTCGTCTTTGGTTTTAACCAGCTTTACACCGCCAGCTTTACCACGTCCACCTGCGTGGACCTGACACTTAACTACCCACTCATTTCCACCAATGCGGTCAGCAGCTTCTACTGCACCTTGTGGTGTGTCTGATGCGTATCCTTCAGAAACAGGTAAGCCATATTCTTTGAATAGCTGCTTACCTTGGTATTCATGCAAATTCATGGTGTTTCTTTCCGATTTTTATTTAAACGAAAGCCAGCTATAGACTGGCTTGATTTGTCCTTACTGATATCCGTCCCCAAACATCAGCTTAGTGAGAATAATACATCAGTATCACCCTCACTTATAGGTTTGCTACGAAAGTCTTACACATCCAGAAGCAGACGTGTTGGATCTTCGAGCATTTCCTTCACGGTGACCAGGAAGCCAACCGATTCCTTACCATCAATGATCCGGTGGTCATAAGACAACGCCAGATACATCATTGGTAAAATCTCAACTTTTCCATTAACAGCCATTGGGCGGTCCTGAATCTTGTGCATACCCAGGATAGCGCTTTGTGGCGGGTTAATAATTGGTGTAGACATCAGTGAACCAAACACACCACCGTTGGTGATGGTAAAGTTACCACCTTGCAGTTCAGCCATAGACAGCTTGCCGTCACGACCTTTCAATGCAAGCTCTTTGATGCCCTTTTCAATACCGGCCATGCCCAGCGTGTCTGAATCTTTCAGTACTGGGGTAACCAGTCCACGCGGGGTAGAAACGGCAATAGAGATATCGAAGTAGTTGTGATAAACAATGTCATCACCGTCGATTGACGCGTTCACTTCAGGGTAACGTTTCAGAGCTTCGGTTACGGCTTTCACGTAGAAAGACATGAAGCCAAGACGAATACCGTGGCGCTTCTCGAAGCTATCCTGATACTGCTTACGCAGATCCATAATAGGCTTCATGTTTACTTCGTTGAACGTCGTCAACATCGCCGTAGAATTTTTCGCTTCTAACAAACGGTTTGCAATAGTCTTACGCAGACGCGTCATAGGAACACGTTTTTCAGAGCGCTCACCAGAGGCAACGACAGGCGCTTCTTCAGCAGCCGCTTTAGCAGGTGCCGCTGGCGCACTTCCGCCTTTCAGGTATTGCTCAACGTCTTCTTTGGTAATGCGACCGTTTTTACCAGAGCCTTTTACTTTCGCAGGATCAACGCCTTTTTCAGCAAGTAAACGGCGTACTGACGGGCTTAATGCGTCGTTGTCGTCATCGCTTTCTTCAGCCGCTGCAGCAGCCGGAGACGCAGCACCTGCGCCTTCAACAAACTTAGCAATGATTTCTTCAGCAGTAACCGTGGTGCCTTCTTCGGCCAGTATTTCAGCCAGTGAACCGTCTGCCGGAGCAACCACTTCAAGTACCACTTTATCGGTTTCAATATCTACCAGGTTCTGGTCACGAGACACAGCTTCACCAGGTGCGACATGCCAGGTAGCAATTGTCGCATCCGCTACCGACTCAGGCAGTACAGGTACTTTGATGTCAACTGACGCGCCTGTCGCCGCTGCAGGTGATTCCGCTTTTGCTGGCGCAGCCGCTTCTTCAGCTTTTGCCGCAGGTGCAGCTTTGGCAGCGCCGCCCTCTTCCAGCTTAGCAATCACTTGCTCGCCCAGCACAGTCGCGCCTTCTTCATTAATAATCTCACCGATTACACCGTCTGCAGGTGCAACAACTTCCAGCACTACCTTGTCAGTCTCAATGTCTACCAGATTCTGGTCACGTTTTACTGCATCACCGGCCTTTACGTGCCATGTTGCAATCGTGGCGTCGGCAACTGACTCGGGTAGAACCGGAACTTTAATCTCAATTGTCATCTTTGTTCCTTATTTAATCGTGAGAGCGTCTTCAACCAGTGCTTTTTGTTGCTGGTTGTGAACGGATAAGTAACCTACTGCAGGCGACGCTGAAGCCGCGCGGCCGGCATAAGTCAATTTGGCACCATCAGGAATAACCTGCCAGAAATGATGTTGGCTGCAATACCAGGCACCCTGGTTTTGCGGCTCTTCCTGACACCAAACCCAATCTTTTACATGGCTGTATTCAGCTACAATCTTCGCGCATTCTTCCTGCGGGAAAGGATACAGCTGTTCAAGACGAATAATGGCAACGTCGGTTTGCTCGTTTTTACGGCGTTGATCAAGCAGGTCGTAGTAGACTTTACCTGAACACATTACCACGCGCTTAACGCCTTTCGGGTCAAGCTCGTCAACTTCACCAATGACATTGTGGAACACGCCATCTGACAACTCTTCCAGCGAAGATACAGCCAGCGGGTGACGTAGCAATGACTTAGGTGACATTACGATAAGTGGTTTACGCATTGGACGTACCACCTGACGACGCAGCATATTAAATACCTGCGCTGGTGTAGAAGGTACACACACCTGCCAGTTGTGATCTGCACAAAGCTGCAGGAAACGCTCAAGACGCGCTGAACTGTGTTCCGGGCCCTGACCTTCGTAACCGTGTGGTAGCAAGACAGTCAGACCGCACAAACGACCCCATTTTGCTTCACCCGAGCTTAAGAACTGGTCGAATACAACCTGTGCACCGTTGGCAAAATCACCGAACTGGGCTTCCCAGATTGTCAGACAGGTTGGCTCAGCGGTTGCGTAGCCATACTCGAATGCCATTACTGCTTCTTCAGACAGCACCGAGTCATAGATCTCCATGGTCCCCTGCTCATCATTGATGTGTTGCAGTGGCATGTACGCTTCAGCATCTTTTTGATTGTGCAGCACGGCGTGTCTGTGGAAGAACGTACCACGGCCAGAGTCCTGACCTGTCATACGGATGCTGGTACCTGCTTCAACAATTGACGCATAAGCCAGTATTTCAGCCATACCCCAGTCAAGCATACGCTCACCGGCAACCATGGCTTTACGGTCCTGATATACCTTATTTACACGGGAATGCAGTTTATGCGTTTCCGGGTAGCTGGTGACTTTCTCGCCCAGCGCTTTCAGGTGTTCTACGCTGATTGAACCGTCGTAAGGCGTATCCCAGTCATGTCCCAGGAATGGACGCCAGTCAACGGAATGCTCCGTCATTGGACGCCACTCTTCAACCACACAGGCACCGTGATCCAGCGCTGCGCGGTAGTCGTCGATGAGCTTTTCAGCTTCAACTTCACCAATAACGCCTTCTGCAATCAACTGATCAGCATAAAGCTGACGTGGCACAGGGTGCTTTTTGATCTTCTGGTACATCAGCGGTTGGGTTGCATTTGGCTCATCTGACTCGTTGTGACCATGACGACGGTAACACACCAAATCAATAACAACATCACGCTTAAATTTATTACGGAAATCCAACGCCAGCTTGGTGACAAACATCACCGCTTCCGGGTCGTCTGAATTAACGTGGAAAATCGGCGCCTGCACCATCTTAGCGATATCGGTACAATACTGCGTTGAACGCGTGTCATCTGTACGTGACGTGGTGAAACCAACCTGGTTGTTGATAACAATTCGAACCGTACCACCCACAGCAAAGCCACGGGTTTGAGACATGTTAAAGGTTTCCTGCACTACACCCTGACCAGCTATCGCTGAGTCACCGTGAATCGTCACAGGCAATACTTTACTGCTATCGTTGTCACGACGGTCTAAACGCGCTCTTACCGAGCCCATTACAACCGGGTTAACGATTTCAAGGTGAGACGGGTTGAATGCCAACGCTAAGTGAACATTACCACCTGGCGTTGCGAAATCTGATGAATAACCCGCGTGGTATTTCACGTCACCGGCACCCAGTGATTCGTCGTGCTTACCAGAGAATTCATCAAACAGAACTGAAGGATTCTTACCTAATACGTTGACCAGCACGTTAAGGCGACCACGGTGAGCCATACCTACGACGACTTCTTTGGTACCTTGTGAACCGGCTGCAGTGATCAGGCCTTTCAGCATTGGAATTAATGCGTCGCCGCCTTCCAGTGAGAATCGTTTCGCACCCGGGAACTTGGCGCCCAGGTATTTTTCCATACCGTCAGCGGCAACCAGCCCCTTGAGGATGCTGATTTTTTCGTCACGGTCGATTTGCGGACGCGCTTCAACAGACTCGATTCGCTGCTGTAACCAACGCTTCTGTTCAGTATCGGTAATATGCATATACTCAGCGCCTACAGAGCTGCAGTATGTGCGATTTAACGATTTAAACAGTTCGCCCAATGGCATGGTTTCTTTGCCGATGGCATAAGAACCCACATTAAAAACCGTGTCAAAGTCGGTTTCGGACAAGTTGTGGTGAGACAACTCGAGATCCCGGACTCGTTCCTGGTGCCATAATCCTAATGGGTCAAGGTTAGCGTGCTGGTGACCACGGAATCGATAGGCATTAATTAACTGTAGAACTTTTACCTGTTTTTCATCAGATTGATTACTACCAGCCGTTGGTGCTGCGCCGCTCACACGGGCCATCGGACCGAGCGCTGCCAGCTTTTTAAATTGCTCTTTTATCAGGCTATGGTTGCTTTCAAGTTCTACCCCTTCCACCTTGGGTAAGGCGTCGAAGGTTTGCCGCCATGATTCGGAGACACTTTGCGGGTCATCCAAATAGGCTTCGTACAATGCTTCCACATAGGCAGCATTGGCTCCAGCC
>CEUK01092860.1_pt1 | contig 10005 bp, 10 predicted proteins | sample 356451 | NCBI WGS metagenome assembly CEUK01 (sample SAMEA2622843, study PRJEB7988) | marine metagenome | isolation source: saline water (ENVO:00002010), including
ATCCATTGGTCCAGGTACTGCACCACAGCTTTTAGTAATTAAAAACAGCTTTTCGTATAATTTTGGGTTATTTGTTATTAATGCTCCCATTATCAAGTCAGAGTGTCCACCTATGTATTTAGTTGCAGAGTGTAAAACTATATCCGCACCAAAATTTAATGGTTTTTGTAGTATTGGTGTCGCAAATGTATTATCAACTACTACTAATATATTTTTTTGTTGTCTAACTACATTATTAATTTCCTCTATGTTTATAATATCCATTAGGGGGTTAGATGGACTTTCTATCCATATGATTTTTGTTTGATTTGAAATTATCTTTGAAATATTTTTGCTATTTGTTAGATCAGCGTATGTAAAAGTAATTCCAAAATTTTTAAATACTTGTTCAAACATTCTATAGGTTCCACCATAGATATCTTTATTTGCAATCACTTCATCGCCCGGCTTTAAGAGTTTTATTATAGCATCAGCAGCACCCATGCCACTTGAGTAACATATGCCATATTTTCCATCTTCGATTTGAGCGATACTCTTTTCTAAGGCAGTTCTTGTAGGGTTTTTAGTTCTTGAGTACTCATAACCTAAATTATCTCCAGGTTTTTTTTGAACATATGTTGAAGTTTGATATATAGGAGTAATTATTGCTCCTGTAGATGGATCTATTTCTAATCCTGAATGTATAACTTTTGTTGCAAGTTTCATAAAAAAATTATTTTTGCTCAAATTTAGAAAAAACAAGATTCTAATTAAATTTAAATGTCTAAAATTATCCTTTCACATATAGCTTTAATCTCAGCAAATTTGATTTATGCACTTAATTATCTTTTTGCTAAAGATGTCATGCCTGATTATATCGATCCAAGTGCTTTTATTTTTTTTCGTGTTATAGGTGGGGCAACATTCTTTAGTTTAATTCATTTTTTTTACATACGTGAGAAAATTGAACAAAGAGATTTCTCCTATTTAATATTATGTGCTTTATTAGGTGTAGTTATAAATATGTTGTGTTTTTTTGAGGGTCTTAGTTTGACAAGTCCAATTAATGCGTCATTAATTATGATTACTACTCCATTGTTAGTTTATCTGATTTCTTTCTTTCTTTCACGGAGTGAAAGAAGCTTTCAACGTTTTTTGGGAGTTATCTTAGGATTAATTGGTGCTATGAATTTAATATCAGATGGATCAATGAAATTTAGAATAGAAAACTACGGAGATTTATTAATTTTTATCAATGCATTATCATATGCTATTTATTTAATTTTAGTTAAAAAAATGATGAATAAATATAATCCTATAACTATTTTAAAAACAATTTTTTCAATTGCATCAATTATTTTATTACCAATAAGTTATTCAAGCTTGGTTGTATTTGAACCTAGTCTTATGCCATTACCCATTATAATGAAGTTTTTTTATGTAATTATATTCACTACTTGTATAGCTTATTTTTGCAATATTTTTGCATTAATTAATTTAACATCATCAACAGTTGCTTTTTACATATACTTACAACCTCTTTTAGCCACTATATTTTCTCTTATCTTAGGCAAAGATGTCCTTACGGCAATTAAAATAATTTCAGCTACTGCTATATTTATAGGAGTCTATTTTGTTCTTAAAACAAGAACCATATAAACTACTCTTCGTATATTGTATTTAAAATTAATTTTATAAAAAAGATATGATATCAATGACAGGATATGCTAGAAATGACATAAATATAAATAATGCCAACTTCACCATATATGTAAAATCCTTGAATAGCCAAAAGGGTTTAGATCTCTCTATTAAGATGCCTACATATTTGTTGGAATTAGAACATGAAATTAAAAAAGTTTTAGGGAAAAAATTAATTAGAGGAAAGGTGGAGCTTAAAATAATAGAAACTTATAACAAATCACGAAATTTAATAGCTCAAGAGTCTATAGCAAATAACATCAGTACACTCAAAACTATTTCTCCAGAATCTGATCCAGGTTCTTTACTCAATGCAGCCATCTTATTTTCGGGCACTACTAAAACTTTCCCATTAAATATAGATTCAAAATATAAAAATTTGTTTTTAAAATATATTTCTTCTACAATAGACGATGTTGTGAGTTTTAGAATTAAGGAGGGTAAAGTATTAACTAAGGAGATTAAGCTCTATTTAAATTCCATTATAAAAAAAAATAAAAAATTAATTCAACTTGATCAAAATAGAAAACTTAGAAAGAAAAATAGATTATTAGATCAAATTAAGTATTTAAAAGATGACTTAAGTTATAATGAAACAAGATTAGAATCTGAAATGATTTATTACCTTGAAAAATATGACATTAGTGAAGAAAGAACTAGGTTAGACTGTCATTGTAATTATTTTTTAGAAATATTAAATAAAGAGAAAATAGCAGGTAAAAAGTTAATTTTTTTATCACAGGAAATTTTAAGGGAAATTAACACAATTAGTTCTAAGGCTAATGACTTTGAAATACAAAAAATAGTTGTTGATATGAAAGAGAATATTGATAAAATCAAAGAACAATTATACAATACTTTATAAATGATAAAATCAAGTAAAATTATCATTGTTTCTGGAACTAGTGGTTCAGGAAAAACAACACTTGTAAATTCCTTAATTCAACATGATGAGTTAAATCTTGTCTTTTCGGTTTCTGCTTGTAGTAGAGCAAGAAGACCTTTGGAAAAAAACGGCTCACAATATATATTTTTATCTCTAAAAGAATTTAAAAATAAAATTAAAATGGGAGAGTTTTTGGAATGGGAAGAAGTTTATCCAAACCATTTTTATGGTACTCTTAAATCTTCATGTGACAAATTGCTTATTAAAGGCCATAATATTTTATTTGATGTAGATATTAAAGGTGCACTTTCAATTAAAAATTATTTTAAAAATCAAGCACGTTCTATTTTTGTGCAACCTTCTGATATTGAAATTGCAAAAGAGAGACTTATTAATAGAAATACTGAAAGTGCTGAAAACTTAACCCATAGGATTAAAAAAATGAAGCAAGAGGTTATTTTAGGGAAACAACTAGATTATCAACTGATTAATGATGATTTAGATTGTGCTAAGTCCAGTATTTATAACTACGTCAAAAGTTTTCTCTTATTATGAATATTGGGCTTTTCTTTGGTAGTTTTGACCCAATACATCTTGGTCATGTTTTTATTGCAAAACACAAACAAATTGCTCAAAAAACTGACCAAGTTTGGTTTGTTATTACTCCTCAAAGTCCCTTTAAGAACGGTAAAATATCCGCATCTTTTTCACACAGAGAGAAAATGGCTAGAATGGCCTTGTCTGATCACCCAGACTTATATGTGTCTAATATAGAAATCAACATGCCTTCACCTCAATACACAACCAATACATTAAAATATTTAAAAGTAAAACACCCAACTTATAGATTTTCTATCATAATGGGATTTGATAATTTTGTCAGTTTAGTTGATATGAAGTGGAAAGACTCAAATTATATTTTAAATAATTTTAAAATCTTTGTCTATAATAGACATATAGAAGATGAAACCATCTCTTTTTCTAACTATATTATAAAATCATATAAAAAATTTAAACCTAATATTACAGCTTTGTCAGGAACAAGACTACCAACCTCATCAACAAGTGTTCGCCTATATTTAAATCAAAAATATCCCAGATCTTCAATCAATTCCCCATCTTTATTTATTAAAAAAAATCTTGATATACGGGTATTAAATTACATTCTAAAAAACAAATTGTATTACTGAAAAAATTGTTTGGCATGATACTTGTATTATAAGTAGTAGAGATAGTATTGGGGTGGGGAAGTAGTTAATGGAAAAATTAATCGGTGCTATAATAAATTAACTACTTCCCCATTTTTTCTAATATATTTATTGCACCCTCTAAAATTGTTTTCCCGTCAGTATTATTTAATAATTGATCACAGGCTCTTTCGGGGTGGGGCATCATGCCAAACACGTTTCTATTCTTATTGCATATACCGGCAATATTTTTGAGAGAACCATTTGGGTTGACTTGATTAGATATTTCCCCTTTTTCATCACAGTATTTAAAGACTATTTGTTTATTGTCAATTATTTTTTGTAACGTCTTTTCGTCTGCAAAATAACAGCCTTCTGCATGCGCAATTGGAATTTTGTATACATTTTTAGGTCCCGTATTTTCGGTAAAAATTGTGAGGTTATGTTGTGGTTTAATAAAAATATTTTTACATATGAAATTATGATTTTGATTTCTTTTAAGTGTGCCTGGTAAAAGATTAGCTTCACAAAGTATTTGAAACCCATTACAAATTCCTAAAACATAACCACCATTATTAGCAAAATCAATTACTTTATCCATGATTGGGGAAAATCTTGCAATTGCACCCGATCTTAAATAATCCCCATAAGAAAATCCACCGGGCAAAATAATAAAATCCACATTTTGTAAATCAGTATCTTTATGCCATAACTTTACCACATCTTGTTTTAAAACATTTCTAAGGGCATAAACGGTATCCTCATCACAATTTGATCCAGGAAAAACTACTACTCCAAATTTCATATTATAAAATAATAAGAATCAATAAAAAATGCTAACAATAGCAAACCTAATAAAATTGTTCGAAAAAAGGGTCTCTTTATGTATATTAAATAATTTGTGATTAATATGGATAATGGAATAATTAAGCAGAATATATATCTATGTTTTTGAAAAATAATAGAATTTAGTACTATTAATAATCCCATTATTATTAAAATTGAAAATGCTTTTTTAGCATATTCAGATTTTTTATAATAGTTTTTATATAATTCACTTAGTGAAACACCAAATAGAATTAAACATAAAAAAAGAAAAAATTTAAAACTTAGATACAACTCTTTTAATTGATCTAAATTATATTGCAATGTAGTAATTTGATTTTTTTCAAAAAAACTTAATTCTATGCTAAAATAGTAAAGTGGAATTATAGAGATACTACCTAGCAACAAGATCAGAATAGTTCTTATTTCCAATTCCTTGTAATATGCTAAAATTAGACAGGCAAAAAAATATAATAATATTAAATTATAATCTAAAATTAACGATATTCCCAAAATTATCCCTGCATTAAAAATATTCAAATATTTATTATTAACCTGTTTTAAGGTAATAAGCTCGTAATATAACCCCCCAAATAATAAACATAAAATTGATACTGTAACATAAGGGAAAATCATTATTAAAGGCATTGAAAAAATTAAAAAAGTAGTTCCAAAATAGACATTCGGAATTTTTAAAATATTGCTTTTCACCATTATACTATTAAAAATAATGGCACAGATTAATAAAGTAATTATATGAATAGTTATTTGCATCATATATTATTATTTTTTTATCTTAAGGTTTTTTAAATTATTATCAGTATGACACAATTTTTTTATTGGCTTTCAGATCTATTTCAAACTTCATTTTTAGTTCTACCAATTCTAGGTAATTATTTTAATCTGTTCCTTGTTGTTTTATTTTCAATTGCTTTTTTTATTTCGTTAAAAAAGTTTATTTAATAAGATCTTTTCCTATATCTTGTCTGTAGTAGCAATCTTTAAACTTTATTTTTTTTACATTTTTATAACCTATTTTAATTGCTTCCTCATGCTTATCATTTAAGCTAGTTATTGCCAATACTCTACCACCATTTGTAACAATTTGTCCATCTTTTGTTATCTTTGATCCTGCGTGAAAAACAATTGAATCATTAATTAAATCAATGCCATTAATTATATACCCTTTTTCGTATTTTTCTGGGTAACCACCAGAACTTAAAATAATTGTAGATGCCCTTAATTTACTAATATCAATAGTTTGTTGTTTAAATTCACTTTTCGATTTCATTGAATAGAGTAATTTAAGTAAATCAGAATTTATTCTTGGCATAATAACTTGAGTTTCAGGATCACCTAAACGTGCGTTATATTCTATAACAAACGGATCTCCATCTACACTAATAAGACCAAAAAAAATAAATCCTTTATATTCAATATTTTCTTTTTTTAGTCCTTCTAAAGTGGGATAAATAATTTTCTTTTCTACTTTTTTTAAAAAAAAATTATTCGCAAAAGTAACTGGTGATACCGCCCCCATTCCCCCAGTATTGAGACCAGTATCTCCATTGCCAATTCTTTTGTAGTCTTTTGCTACTGGTAATATTTTATAGCTATGTCCGTCAGTTAAAATAAATACCGAAAGCTCTATGCCAGATAAAAATTCTTCTATCACAATTTTTTTTCCGGATTCACCAAATTTAGATTCAAAAAAAATAGAATTTATAGCATTTTGTGCTTCGTGTATGTTTTTACATATAAAAACCCCTTTGCCAGCAGCTAATCCATCAGCTTTTATAACATATGGAGGATTTAATGTTGATAAATAATTCTTAGCTTCAGACGCCTCATTAATTGTAAAACTTTTATATTTTGCTGTTGGTATTTTATAATTTTTCATAAATTTTTTAGCAAAAGTTTTACTTCCTTCAAGTAGAGCACCTTCTTTTTTAGGCCCAATAATTATTAGATCTTTAATATCATTATCATTTGATAATTGATCATGTAATCCATTCACAAGGGGAAGTTCTGGTCCAATAACAAGTAAATGAATTTTATTTTCAATAATTGTATTTTTAATTTTTTTGTAATCTATTAAATCTATATCAATATTTGTAGCGATAGTAGATGTGCCATAATTTCCTGGAGCTACAAACAATTTTTCTAAAATTTCACTTTGAGAAATTTTCCAAGCAATAGCGTGTTCTCTACCGCCAGAGCCCAATATTAAAACATTTATCTTGTCAGTATTTTTCATTTATAGAGTCCATTATTTGACTAGTAATTTTTAAATCATGGAAAACTTGTTGAACATCTTCATGGTCTTCAAGTTTGTTAACGAGTTGAAGAACCTGTAATGCACTATCCCTATCAAGCTCTTTTGTAGATTTGGGTATTCTATTTAATTCAGCAGAACTAATATTTAAGTTGAAACTACATAACTTTTCTTGCATTGATCCGAATTTAGCGTAGTCACATACTATTGTACATACTTCATCTAGTGTTTCAAACTCTTCTAGACCAAAATCAATCAAGTTCATTTCAAACTCTTCAATGTTTTTTAAAATACTTGCTTTTTCTATAATAAAGACACCTTTTCTGTCAAACAAAAATTCTAATGAGCCATTTTTGCCTAGCTCTCCACCATTTTTATTAAAAATAGCTCTTACATCTGCAACAGTTCTGTTTATATTATCTGTGGTACACTCAACAAAAATTGCTATACCATTTGGAGCATAGCCTTCATACGTAACTTCAAGATATGAGTTTGCATTTGAACCGCTAGCTTTATTTATTGCTCTTTGTACGTTATCTTTGGGCATATTTACACCCTTAGCGTTTTGAATAGCCATCCTTAACCTGGGATTTGAGTCAGGATCTTCTCCCCCTTCTTTAACAGCTACTGAAATCTCTTTTATAATTCTCGTAAAAACCTTCCCTCTTTTAGCGTCTTGTGCACCTTTTCTATGTTTAATATTTGCCCACTTACTATGTCCAGCCATATTAAATTAATATGTATAGCTCTCCACAAATTCTCTTTCATCGTCAGTAAGTACGGTTTGTGGCGTGAACTTCAGCTTATTTATTGCTTCTTCTTTTGAAGTATAACTTTTCCCAGAAATTATTATGTTTTTTTGTGTTGTTTGTACTTCTTCAGTCTTTTTGTTATTATCTACTTCCAATTCGATAGTTACTTCTGATTTTGAGCCAAAATAAAGTAGCAAAATAAGCCCAAAAACTGCTAAAGCCATAATCCCAAATGAATTAGATTCTGGATTTGATTTTGTAACTTGTTTTTTTGATTTTGCAACTTGTTTTTTTGATTTACTTGTTGTTTTTTTTGTTGTTTTTTTAACCATAATTTTAAAATATTATTGAATTAATTTAATACAAATATAATTAAAGAAAAAGTTAATCATTTAATTTTAATACAGCTAAGAAGGCAGATTGCGGAATTTCTACACTTCCAATCTGTTTCATCTTTTTCTTTCCCTTTTTTTGTTTTTCTAATAATTTTCTTTTTCTAGTAATATCTCCTCCGTAACATTTTGCTGTAACATCTTTTCTTAGTGCTTTTACAGTTTCTCTTGCAATAATTTTAGACCCTATAGCACCTTGAATAGCCACATCAAATTGTTGTTTGGGAATCAAATCCTTTAATTTAATACATATTTTTTTACCAATTTCATAAGCATGTTTTCTATGCAGCAGTGATGATAGTGCATCTACTTGCTCTCCATTTAACATAATATCTAATTTTACTAGATGAGTAGTTTTATAGCCATCTGGTTGGTAGTCAAATGAAGCATAACCTTTAGATAGACTTTTTAACTTATCATAGAAGTCAAAGACTATTTCTGCTAGTGGCATTTCAAATGATAATTCAACTCTATTTGTAGTTAAATATATTTGTGATGTTAACACTCCTCTTTTTTCAATACATAAATTCATGACAGCCCCAATAAAATCACTTTTTGTAATAATTTGTGCTTTAATATAGGGTTCTTGTACAATTTCAATTTTATCTAATGAAGGGAAATCAGTCGGATTATTTATTTGAATTTCCTCTCCCTTTTTAGTTGTTGCAAGATATGAGACATTAGGGACTGTATTTATGACAATCATATTAAATTCTCGCTCTAATCTTTCTTGAATTATTTCCATATGTAACATTCCTAAAAATCCACATCTAAAGCCAAAGCCTAATGCAATAGAGGACTCAGGTTCAAAGGTAAGAGAGGCATCATTAAGTTGTAATTTTTCTATTGAATTTCTTAGTTCTTCGTAATCATCAGTGTCAACTGGGTAAATGCCAGAAAACACCATTGGTTTTACTTCCTCAAAACCTGATATTGGCTCTAAACAAGGATTGTCTACAGTTGTTATTGTGTCACCCACTTTGACTTCACTTGCATTTTTGATACCTGAAATAATATATCCTACATCACCTGTTTGTATAATATCTTTAGGTTCTTTATTTAATTTTAGTGTCCCAATTTCATCTGCAAAATATTCCTGATTTGTGGAAAAAAACTTCACCTTTTGCCCTTTGCTAATTGATCCATTTATTACCTTGAAGTAAGCTTCAATTCCTCTAAACGGATTGTAAACCGAATCAAAAATTAAGGCCTGTAAATTTTTAGATTTTTCACCTTTTGGACTTGGGATTTTTTTAATTATTTCCGCAATAATATTTTTGATACCTTGTCCAGTTTTGCCTGAAGCATCTATTATTTCAGATTTTTGACAACCTAGTAAGTCAATTATTTGCTCTTTAATAAGATCGGGCTCGGCACTTGGTAAATCTATTTTATTTAATACAGGAATTATAGTTAAATCATTCTCAAGAGCTAAATATAAATTAGAAATTGTTTGTGCTTCTATGCCTTGTGCTGCATCAACTACTAATAATGCCCCTTCGCAGGCAGCAATTGAACGAGAAACTTCATAGGAAAAATCCACATGTCCTGGGGTGTCTATTAAATTAAGAGTATATAATATATTTTCATGCTGATGTGCCATTTGAATTGCACGACTTTTTATTGTTATTCCTCTCTCCCTCTCTAGTTCCATGTCATCTAATAATTGATTTTGAAGATCTCGTGAGGATATGGTACCAGTAAATTCTAGCAATCTATCAGCTAAAGTACTTTTGCCATGATCTATGTGTGCTATAATGCAAAAATTTCTAATTAATTTCTGGTTATTTTTCATGATCAAATTATTACTCAAATTTAATCTTTATAATTAATATATTTCTATCTAGGATTAGAATTTAGTATATTTGGTTTAGCATCGGAAGATAAAAACGATATATGAGGCTTGCATACTCTCTTTTATTTCTTTTAATATCTACAGTTTCTTTTGCTCAGGTAGTAGCAGAAGGAGACACTGTTTTATGTTCTGGTCAGGAAGGTCAAGTAGGTG
>CEUK01071051.1_pt1 | contig 10004 bp, 9 predicted proteins | sample 356451 | NCBI WGS metagenome assembly CEUK01 (sample SAMEA2622843, study PRJEB7988) | marine metagenome | isolation source: saline water (ENVO:00002010), including
GACAGAGCGCGGACGCGATGCTGATCCGGCCCTGAATGCCCAGAAGACGGAAGACCAGTCCCGCGAGGACGATCTTGCCGAGGATGATCGCGGCCGCGACTCCGAGCACGATCCAGAGGTTCACACCCGAGAGCAGCCAGGGGACGTCCGCCAGCATGCCGATGGAGGCGAAGAACAGCGTCAGGAACACCGCCTTGAACGGAAGCACGTCCGCCCGGATCTGCTGCGCGTACGGGGAATCGGCGAGCACCAGACCCGCCACGAATGCGCCCAGGGCAGGAGAGAATCCGAGCAGCCACGCGATCCAGGCCGCAAGCAGGCAGGTGACCAGCGCCAGCACGATCGGCAGGTCCCGATTGCCGGTCCGGGCGGTGGATCCGAAGATTCGCGGAATGACCAGGAGGCCCACCAGGAAGATGCCCGCAAGGAAGCAGGCCAGCCAGAAGGCACGACCGCCCAGTTCGACGGCGACGTCGTTGAACGACGTCGACTGCCCGAGGAAGCTGACCATCAACAGCAACGGAACGATCGCCAGATCCTGCATGATGAGCACGGACATCGAGACGCGGCCGTGCTGGGAGTCGAGTTCGGCCTGTTCGGTGAGCACGCGGGCGACGGACGCCGTCGAACTGATCGCGATCATCGAACCGACGACCAACGCCATGGAAGTTCCACCTCCCAGCAGCAGCACGACTCCCGCGGTGCAGGCGATGGTGACCACGATCTGGAGCACCCCACCGCGAACTCCCTGCAACCCGTAGGTCCGCAGGCGGCTGCGCGACAACTCGAGTCCGATGGTGAACAGGAGCAGCGCGACCCCGATCTCGGCGATCTGCTCCATTTCCTTGGGCTCGGTGGCCACGGCGTGCAGCACCCCCGGCCCGACCAGCACGCCGGCCAGCAGTGCGCCGATGATCGCGCTGAATCCGATCCGCTCGCAGAGCATTCCAAGCAGCGATGCGGCTCCGAGAAGGATCACGATGTCGCCGAGCATGGTTCCGAATTCCATCGTGGCCATCGCTCCTACGATTCGACGACAGGCTGATCCGATGTGCGACCGTCCTGATCACCGGGGCCGGGGGGAGGATACGTCCCCCCCGTCTCACGACGCATCTGTTCGCGAAGTTCCAACCGCATCGTCTCGATTCGTTCGTGGATCAGGGTCAGGGCCGCCTCCGCCCCCATCTCGATCAGTTCCTCCGCCTGAATCGGCTCGCCGAGTTTGACCTTGATGCGACCACGCAGGGAGGGCTTGGACTGGCCCCTCGGCCACACATCATGGGCGCCCTCGATCGCCGCGGGAACGACCGGTGCCTTGCCACGTTTGATCAGAAGGAACGCGCCCCGCTTGAAGGGCTGGATCGAACCATCTCGGGTTCGGGCGCCTTCGGGGTAGATCATGGTGATCCGGCCCTCGGCCAGTTCGTTCAGCGCCGCCTTCATCGCTCCGGGATCACTGCGATCCTGACTGAGCCAGATGCTGTCGTAGGCGGTACCGATCATCCAGCCCCAGAACTTCGAATCCGTCCGCAGGGTCTCGCGAGCCAGGGCCCGGGGGCACCGGTCCCGCAGGATCACGCCCAGCAGCACCGGATCGAAATGCGACTGGTGGTTGCTGATGAAGAGAGCAGGGCCACGCCGGGGAACGTGCTCGTAGCCGTACCACCGACATCGATAGAACAGCCACAGCGCGGAGCGGCAGATGATGCCCGGTACGAAGGTCCACCAGAACAGCACCCCGATCCAGGTACGCCGACTGCTACGACGCCGCAGTTGCAGGAATCTGAACATCAGTCCGCCTCCTCCTGAATCCGATCCTGCACGGCCTGGACCATCCGTTCAACGACTTCATCGATCTCGAGTTTGGAGGTGTCGATGATGATCGCCCCCTCCGGACAAATGAGGGGACCATCGGAGCGGGTCGAGTCGATCCGGTCCCGCCGACGGATGTCCTCGGTCACTTCCGCGACGTCGACCTCCAGCCCGCTCTCGGACAACTGACGTACCCGGCGGAGGGCTCGGACCCGGGGATCGGCGTCCAGATAGAAGCGGACCGTGGCGTCGGGGAAGACGATCGAACCCTGGTCGCGTCCCTCGCTGACGAGACGGGGGTGTTCGGCCCCGATCTGCCGCTGCGCCCCGACGAGCACGGCACGGACCGGAGGACACTTCGCGACGTCGGACACGATGCCGCTGACGTCCATCTCCCTGATCCGCTGTGAGATGTCGCGCCCGTCCATGCGCAGGGTCGGTGGTCGGGTCTCCCAGTCGAAGCGGAGTTCGACCCGGCCCAGCGCCTCCGCCAACCCTTCCCCGTCGGCGGGATCGATCCCCCGCTCGATCGCGACCAGACTGGCGGCCCGGTACATGGATCCCGAATCGAGGGAGTCGATGTCGAGCCGCCGGGCCAGCTGGTGTGCAACGGTGCTCTTGCCGGTTCCGGCGGGACCGTCGATGGTGATGATGAGGGATGGGACGCAGCCGTGACTGGGTGCGGACATGGGGTGCCTCATTCGGCGTCGATGGCGGCCTGCATCTGCTCGCGGGCCGAAAGGATGTCCTTGGACGTGGTGCCGTCACCGACGTAGTCGATGGTGACGGTGTTGAGATAGCCGACCCGACGAACGGTCGCGATCGCCTCCCCCAGATCGAATCCCTTGTGCTTTCCCTTGGCGGTGAACTTCTTGACCACCATCTGGATCGCACCGGCGTAGGGAGCGAGCTTGCGGAGGATCTCGAGATCGGCCTCTTCACTGGCTCCGCCGCCGAAGACCGGCATGGCCCCGATTCGGAACCCTCCGACCTTCTTGATCAGATCCGTCAGACGTTCCGGGTCGGCCGTCAGCCCCTCCGCCTGGGCGAGAAGGAGATTCAGTTCCAGATGCTCGATCCCCGCGAGCAGGCTTCGAATCGCCGTGGCGGCCCGATCCAGCACCTCGTCGGGATCACCGCCTTCGGGAATCCTGCAGCGAAGCGCAAGGGCGTTGCATCCGAGACGATGGGCCGCGAAGGCCAGACGCTCGACCCGATCCTTGCAGGACGCGACGGCGGTCTCGTCCTCGTCCGCGAACGGAAGCGGTTCTTCCTCGAACAGGACGAGACAGGGGCAGGCGGCCTTGTCCGCACGATCCCGCAATGCATCCAGATCCTCCACGCCCCAGCCGCTCAGCATCGATGCGTTGATGTTGAGACCCCGGAGATTCAACTCGTTCATCACGAAGTCGGGGGCATCCAGCAACGTCCGCGGCGGATCGGCCTTCGGATCGAGCAGGGACTTCAGGGACGCGGTCGTGAGGGTCAGGAGCAGTGACATGGATGGAACCTGGTGCGGGCCGGAGGGCATCCCCGGTCGGCGAAGATGCAGAGTCTATCCCAATCCGGGCGGTCCTCAAGACCCCCCGCCTGACGGTCGAAATCCGGTGCCCGAGGGCCTCCCGGGGCGGCCGGTGGTGCTACCATGCCGTGGTTGCCCAAGGAGTACCCGACGATGGCCAGCCCGACCGACTGCCTCTACACCGATTCGCACGAGTGGTTCCGCAAGGACGGAGACATCGTGACCGTCGGCATCACCCAGTATGCCGCCAACGAGCTCACCGACATCACCTACGTCGAGATGAAGTCCCCGGGGACCAGCATCCAGGCCGGGGAGTCCGTGGGCGAGGTGGAATCGGTCAAGACCACCAGCGACGTGTACTCAGCCTTCAGCGGTGAAGTGGTGGAGATCAACGACGCCGCCGCCGGCGATCCGTCGATCCTGAACCAGGATCCGTACGACGCAGGCTGGCTGGTGAAGATCCGGTTCGAGGGCGATGCCCAGTCCGACCTACTCGATCCGGCGACCTACGATTCGAAGTACCCCCTGGACTGACCTCCACCGACGGCACATCGGGGCGGCTCCTTCCGGACGATGCATCCCCCATGTCCCGACCGTTCAATCTGACCAGCCCGTTCAAACCCACCGGTGACCAGCCGGCGGCGATCGATGCGCTGGTGAGAGGCATGCGTCACGGCATGGACCGCCAGGTCCTGCTCGGAGCGACGGGGACGGGCAAGACCTTCACGATGGCGAACGTCATCCAGGAGATCGGTCGCCCCACCCTGCTGATCAGCCACAACAAGACGCTGGCTGCGCAGCTGTACGAAGAGCTCCGGGAGCTCTTTCCCGAGAATGCCGTGTCCTACTTCGTCAGCTACTACGACTACTACCAGCCCGAGGCCTACATCCCCCAGCGGGACATCTACATCGAGAAGGATGCCTCGCGGAACGACGATCTGGATCGTCTGCGACTCTCGACCACCAGCAATCTGCTCTCACGGCAGGACGTGATCGTGGTCTCGTCGGTCAGCTGCCTGTTCGGCCTGGGCTCTCCGGTGACGTACGGCGAGCGGGTGATCCCCCTGGAGATCGGCCAGGAGATCGACCGGCGGCAACTGCTGCTGCAGCTGACCGACATGCAGTACGGGCGCAACGAGATCGAGTTCAAGCGTGGCCAGTTCCGGCTGCGGGGAGAGGTGCTGGACATCTTCCCCGCCTACGAGCAGTACGCGGTCCGGGTCGAGTTCTTCGGCGACGAGATCGAACGCATCGAGCTGATCCATCCGGTGTCCGGCCAGACGCTGGCCAGCGAGTCGAGGGTCTTCATCTTCCCCGCCGTGCACTATGTGCTGCCGGAGGACCAGCTCGAATCGGCAATCGCGTCCATCAAGGACGAGGCGGTGCGACGCTGCGCCCAGCTGAAGAAGGAAGGCAAGCTCCTCGAGTCGCAGCGGCTGATGGCGCGCACCCGCTACGACATGGAGATGCTGCTCGAGGTCGGATACTGCCCCGGCATCGAGAACTACGCCCGGCATCTGGAAGGGCGGCCGGAGGGATCGCGTCCCTCGACCCTGCTCGACTACTTCCGACATGTTCCGGGACTCGAACCCGACCAGTGGAACGTCTTCATCGACGAGTCCCACGTGACCATTCCCCAGATCCGGGCGATGTACAACGGCGACCGGGCCCGGAAGCAGGTCCTCGTCGACCACGGTTTCCGTCTGCCCAGCGCCCTGGACAACCGGCCGCTGACCTTCGACGAGTTCCTGGATGTGATTCCGAACGTGGTCTACGTGTCCGCGACTCCCGGAGACTGGGAACTCGAGCAGGCGGACGGCTCCGTGGTGGAACAGATCATCCGTCCGACGGGCCTGCTCGATCCGGTCGTCCACGTCCGCCCGGCCGGTGATCAGGTGGAGAATCTGCTGGAGGAGTGCCGCATCCGGGCCGAACGCGACGAACGGGTGCTGGTGACCGTCCTGACCAAGAAGATGGCGGAGGACCTGACCGGCTGGTTGGACACGCACGGACTCCGGGTCCGGTACCTCCACAGCGACATCGACACCCTCGACCGGGTCGAGATCCTGCGTGACCTCCGCAGCGGCGATTTCGATGCGCTGATCGGAGTGAATCTGCTCCGCGAGGGTCTCGATCTTCCCGAGGTCTCTCTGGTGTGCATTCTCGACGCCGACCAGAGCGGTTTCCTGCGCAGCGAGACCAGCCTGGTGCAGACCATCGGACGTGCCGCCCGCCACGTCGACGCGGAGGTCATCATGTACGCCGACACGATCACGCCGCAGATGCGCTACGCGATCGACGAGACGGCGCGTCGGCGGACGCTCCAGATGGAGCACAACGAAGCCAACGGCATCACGCCCGAAAGCGTCAAGAAGGCGATCCGCCGCGGCATCGATCTCGAGCTCGAGGCCCGACGCACGGCCCGGGCGGCCATCAGCGGCCGGGAGGATGAACAGCAGCTCGAACGGGACGAACTGCTGGAGCATCTCGAGCAGGAGATGCTGGAGGCGGCGGAAAAGCTCGAGTTCGAACGGGCCGCGGCGGTGCGGGATCGCATCGAAGCCGTCAAGGAAGGACGCGACGACGGTTCGACGCGGACCAGATCGGGGCGACCGGGACAGGCCCGGTCACGCACCGGCATTTCCAATCGCAAGCGGAAGAACTGACCGCTTCATCCGACCGTTCGATACAATGGCACGATGCCCAGACCACCCCGATCGTGTCCAACCAAGTGCAACGTCCTGCTGATCGGCGGTGGCGGTCGTGAACATGCGATCGCCTGGTCGCTGGCCAAGTCCAAGCGGCTCGGGACCCTCTGGGTGACGCACGCCTCGAACCCGGCCCTCGCGAAGCTGGGAAGCCCGTGTCCCCACCAGTGGGATCCCGCGAACGTGTTCCAGTTCGCCTCCTGGTGCGACAAGCAGTCCATCGATCTGGTGGTGGTGGGACCCGAACTGCCGCTGGCGGAAGGGATCGCCGACGCCCTCTCGACCGAGGACCGCTTCGTGTTCGGTCCCCGCCGCGACGGCGCCCGCATCGAATCGGACAAGGCCTTCGCCAAGGACATCATGCGGCAGGCGGCGGTCCCCACGGCCGACGCACGCACCTTCCAGGATGCGAACTCCGCGCGACGCTACGTGCTGCGGGGTGTCGACCGCGACCTGGAAGCGGCCGGTCTGACCAGCGATGCCGCCGAACTCCGCACCTTCCTCGCCTCGAACGACGATCGCGGCATGATCCCCTTCCCCGAACTGACGGACGAGACCCGGCAGCTCCTGCACGCCCACGACGAACCCTGCGTGGTCAAGGCCACCGGTCTCGCGGCCGGCAAGGGAGTGATCGTGTGCAGGAACACGCTGGAGGCGCTGGAGGCGGTGGAACGCATCATGGTCGACCGGGAGTTCGGCGAAGCCGGAGGCGAACTGCTCGTGGAGGAGTTCCTCGAAGGTCAGGAGCTCAGTGTGCTGGCCCTCGTGGACGGACGCACGATCTGGATTCTCGATCCCTGTCAGGATCACAAGCAGGTCGGCGAGGGGGATACCGGCGCCAACACCGGAGGGATGGGCGCCTACTGCCCCACTCCGCTGGTCAGCACCGAACTCCTCGACACCATCGAACAGGACATCCTGCTTCCGACCGTCGACGCCCTGCGTCGCGAGGGCATCGACTACCGCGGCGTCCTCTACGCCGGACTGATGCTCACACCGGCCGGCCCCAAGGTGCTCGAGTTCAACTGCCGCTTCGGCGACCCCGAATGCCAACCCCTGATGATGCGGCTCGAAGGAGACCTGGTCGAGATCCTCTGGGCCTGCTGCACCGGCGGGCTGCACGACGTGGAACTCGGATTCAGCGACCGTTCGGCCTGCTGCGTCGTGATGTGCTCCGAGGGCTACCCCGGCCCCTACGAGACCGGACGCGAGATCACGGGGATCGGCGAGGCGGCCGACGGACGGGACGTCATGGTCTTCCACGCCGGCACCATGCGGGACGGCGAAGGCACTCTCCGGACCAGCGGAGGGCGTGTGCTCTCGGTCACCGCACTGGGCCCCGATCTCCAGGGGGCGAGGGACCGCGCCAATGCCGCCTGTGATTCGATCGCGTTCGACGGCGCGTTCTGGCGAAAGGACATCGGCCACCGCGTGATGTCCTCCAGTTCCGCACCGCAGGGCTGAACCCGCCCGGTCAACCGGATGGAACGGACGTCGCACCCACCGCGGCGAGCACCATCACCAGTGAATAGAGCAGCATCAGTCCCGGTCCCACCACCAGCAGGATCGGAGCGAAGAGTCGCAGCACCATCACCGCAGCGGTGCGTCCGGACTGCAGTCCGATTGTCCGGGAAGCCATTCGGGACGACAGCAGCATGCAGCCCAGTCCCAGTCCGAGCAGGACCGCCCACGTGCAGGGCCAGATCCAGATGAAATCGAAGATCCCCGCCGGTGCGGCATCCCGTGCATCGAGCAGCCGCCAGTTGATGAACAGTGCGACTTCGGCCAGTAGGGCGATTGCAAGGGAGAGAAGGAGCATCGGCATCGTCGGTTTCCAACGCGTCTCAGTCGAACAGACCGGTGATCTGGGCGAATCCGGGACGGATCTCGAGCGAACTCGAGGGGGGCACCGCCTTCCAGTGATCGCTGACCGTGTCCAGCGGCTCGGAGACGATCAGCACGGAATCCGGAGAGAGCGAATGGGTCCGCCCCGAGGCCTCGAGCAGCGCGGCCTCGGATGTGCTGTGGTAGAGCGAGGGCGGTTCCCCGAAGCTCGCGTAGCGGTAGGCATGCAGCGAGGTGCCGTCGGAGGCGGCGATGGTCATCGTAAACGGCTCCTCGATTCCCGCCGCAGCGCGTTCCTCCTCGACGACTTCGATCATCCGCTGGATCCCCTGCCGAGGTGATTCCATGAATCCAAGGGTCAACGCCAGTTGGAACATGGTCTCCGTGTCGGTCGCCCCGCGCATGGTCGCGAAGATCTCCGGTGCGATGCGCGACACCAGTGCGTGCCGAATCGCGCCGAACCCCTTGATCGCGCCGTTGTGCTGGAAGATCCAGTGCTCGTGACGGAACGGATGGCAGTTCGACCGGACCACTTCGGCTCCCGACGAAGCTCGAATGTGACAGAGGAAGAGGTTCGAGCGGACATGCGCGGCGATATCCCGGAAGTTGGCGTCGTTCCAGACGGGACGGACGTCGTGGTACAACCCGGGGCGGCCGTCGCTGCTGTACCACCCGACACCGAATCCATCCGCATTGATCTCGTAGGTGGACTGCTTCGCATGACGGGACTGGTCGATCATCGAATGCTCGGGCTTGAGCAGCAGATCGTCCATGCGAACCGGTTCACCGATATAGGCCAGCCATCGACACATGCTCTGGACTCCTTCGTCTTCCGCATCATACCGCGTGCTTCGATGAACAAACCCCTGCCGGCAACCGTGCCGACAGGGGCGTGAGAAGAGAGAGCATCTTGCGTGCATCCGGTCACACCCGCAGAACCGCCAGGCGGCGATCCTCGCGTAGCACATCGATGGTTCCGGGAGTTCTTCCGCAGGTGAGCATCCAGTCGCATCCTTCGATACGGGCGATGATGTCGTGGAATCCACGAGTTGCAAGTTCCTCGAGGACTTCACGGACCGTCCCCGAGATACGGCATGAGGTGGGAGGTCCGGTGCCCGAAGTCACATCGAGTGCGATGGAAATCCGCCCCAGGCCCCGTTGCAGACCGAACGCATTCAGCAGTGAGACGGTCATGACCCCGTGATGGTGATACCGGGGTAGGCCGCTCCCGGAATCCGGCACACTGCGGACGAAGCGCACCCGGCCGACGACATTCCGTTCGCCCTGACCGCGTCCTTCGACCAGCAGGAACGACACGAGCATGCTGGTCGGAGTCGAGGCTGTTTTCGCTCCCCCGCAGGAGCCCGCACCGGCTGAACCCAGTAGTCGAAAGAGTCCTTCAAGTGAAACCATGGGCACAGCATCCCTCTCTCCGGAGGTAATCGCCGATTTCGTGCGAGAAATCACGGATCTGCCATTTCGCAGCCGTACGACGGATTCGCGAGCAGGTGATGGAAGGAAGTCATACGACTTTTCTCTTTTTCACAAGGAGAGGCGGTGATCGGGCTTACGTTTCATTGGTAAACGCGTTGTCTGCCCGGTTTGGGAGATCGGGAGAAAGAGTCGGACAGCCTGGCCCGAAAGGGACTGTTCGTGGAGAGGAGGCCCACGCCATGAATGACAACGGACGCAAACGAGAACGATTGGAAAAACTGCTGGATCTAGCTCAGGTCTACCGCGGGTGGAATCGCAAGGAGCTCGCCGCAGCACTCGGTCGAGACCCCACCAAGCTGGTACCGGGTTCCGGCAACCCCAAGTTGGACCTGGTGATGCATCTGGCCGAAGCCCTGGACTGGTGCATCGGTGATGTCAGCGAATGCCTGCTGAAGGCCGATGCCCTCGAAGAACGGGTCGGCCGGATGGAACGCACGACCACCGAGGCCTTCGAGGAGGTCGACGCGCAGGCCCTCGATGCCCATGAGCACGGTCGCTACCGAGACATGATCAAGTTGGCGGACACCGCATACGACATTGCCGGATCGCCGACCGAACGGGCGCTGGCCTGCATCCGATCGTTCGGAGGATGGGACGGGCTCGGACGATACGGCAAGAGTCTC
>CEUK01023687.1_pt1 | contig 9997 bp, 7 predicted proteins | sample 356451 | NCBI WGS metagenome assembly CEUK01 (sample SAMEA2622843, study PRJEB7988) | marine metagenome | isolation source: saline water (ENVO:00002010), including
CCGATATTGATGGAACGACGGTTCAGCTGATTTTTTGAAAAAATGGATATAGACAACAAAACTCTCGTGATCACAGGTGCGGGAAATGGCATAGGGAGAGCCTGGGCCCTAAAATTTCATCAAGAAGGGGCAAACGTAGTCGCAGCTGATATAGATAAAGAGTCACTGGTATCTCTGTCAAATATGGGCATCTCTACGAAAAACGTTGACGTGCGTGACTCAAAACAAGTAACTAAACTTATCACTGATACGCACGCCAAAACCGGGCGTATGGACATCTTGTTCAACAACGCTGGTATCGCCTTCGGTCCCAAGTTAGAAAATGCCACCGAGGGTAAGTTCGAAGATCATATTGCTGTTCATTTATTTGGTTGTATCTACGGTATGAGGGCAGCCATCCCAATCATGCGTGAGCAAGGATATGGAAGAATCATTAACACAGTCTCACGAAATGCAGAATTCGACGTGCCCGGGACCTCCGCTTATAGCGCTGCAAAGTCGGCAATCTGGTCTACGTCAAGAATTGCCGCACGTGAGGTCTCAGACTCAGACATTCTGATCAACATGCTAATACCAGGGCCCACCAACACGCGTATTTGGGGCAAAGATCGTCCGGATTTGCAATCGCCAGAAGTAACTTACCCAACAGCAAAGATGCTAGCAACGCTTCCCACAGGCGGCCCTACGGGCAAGGTTTTTTGGGACGAAAAAGAGTACACGCTCTTTGACCCAAAAAACACTGTCTAGAAAACTCTGGATTAATCAGCTGGTCTTCTTACCAAAGTTGCGCATAAATTCTGGATCCATCCCCATGCCCGACGTCAGTTTAAAATGCGTATGGAGTAAATGATGCAAAGCAAAAGCAGTTTGATTTGTGCTAGCTCGGCCGGCATTGTCTTCCGCTGAATTAACGGCCATCTTGGTTAGCTTTAAACTGAACAAATTCTTCTGGGTAATTTTTCGAGCTAACTCCATGGTGAACTCGGTTAGTTGCTCTCTGGGCACGACATGGTTGACCGCTCCTAATCGATAGGCATCTTGGGCGGTTACTTCATCCGACGTAAATAGCATCTCTTTCGCTTTCCTGACGCCTAACTCATAAGGATGATTAAAAAATTCCGCCCCACAAATACCCATGGCAACAGTGTTGTCCTGAAAAGTCGCATCTTCCGATGCTACGACAATATCAAACGGCCAAACAAGCATCACCCCACCAGCAATCACTTTACCTTGAACCTCGACCATGGTCGGTTTTGGAATATTGCGCCAGCGTTCACAGAAGCCCAGGTAAATCTCCTGCTCTCTGGCGAACTGCCCTTCCGCTCCTTCCCTCTCAAAACCGCCCCATGTCGTAACAGTCTTGAAAGACTGTTGCGTTCCCACAGGATCCTTCTCCCTCAGATCGTGACCCGCTGAAAAATGCGGCCCATTCGCTGCTATAACGATCACCTTAACGTCATCATCCTGTGCTGCTAGGTCCAGTGCATCATTCAACTCGTAGAGCATACGAGTGTCTTGTGCATTTCTCGCCTCAGCACGGTTTAACACCACCCTTACGATGCCGGGCTCAGCTGCATCATAAATTATCTGCTCAAACTTCGGCATAACTCCCTCCAGAGATCTCACCTAAATGAATCTAAAATCTTCTTCACCAAGCTCATATACTAATGAATCATTTCCCCGCAAGTCAGCCTTTGTCTCAAAGACTTGCGCATCCTCCATTGTATAAACACCGGTCGCGACATGGGACTCTTGGTTACTAACATGATAAATCTTAACCGAATGTCTCCCAGCAACAGGACCCTCTAAAGCATCAATTGAAAATGAGCCGCCACCATCAAACTGTATTCGAGATCTTGCAATGGGTGCGTTCAAATCGTCCGGAATAAACGTAATCCACGCCATACCCATCGGTCGACCCCCACGTAACACCTTCCCAGACACTTTTACTCTGGACTCTCTGGTCATAAGTTTTTGCCTGCGCAACCACCTAACGAGCAATTCGCCCCATTCAGCGACATCAGGATCACCTGGCATCATGCCTAAACCATGCTCTCCTTTGTTAAAAACATGTAATTCAGCCGGGACCTTTTTAGCCAATAAAGCGTCATAAAATAAAGTCGATTGTGAGGCTGGAACAATCGAATCTTCATGAGTGTGCACTATGAAAGTAGGCGGCGTCTTAGAATTGACTTGTTCGTCGGTTGATGTGTATTCATCGGCTTTACGCCCTCGCTTGGTACCGTTGGTTACCGCGTAGACCGGGACCAAAAAATCTGGCCTGCTGGAGACCTTCTCTATTGGATCGGTACTATTTTCTTTTCCGCTATCCCATCCAGTTCCAACAGCGACAGTTAAGTGACCGCCTGCAGAAAACCCTAGCATTCCTATTCGATCTGAATCGACTTTATAGTCTTTCGAGAAATAGCGTACTAAACGAACTGCGCGCAATCCGTCGATCAGTGATACGCTGGAATGATATTTCGGACCAACCCTGTAGCGCAAAACAAAACACGTAATTCCTCTTCGATTAAGCCATTTGGCAACCTGAAGACCTTCATGGTCAGACGCCAAGATCCTGTATCCGCCTCCTGGCGCCACGATACAAGCTGCCCCATTTGCTCTATCCTCTGGTGCTCTATGTATCGTTAGGATCGGTTGATCTAACATTGTTGAGCCTTCCGAAAGTGGCACGTCTTCGGTCCAAAGCGCTATCGCATCATGTGACAAGCCCGACTCATCTATTATCGCCGTCATTTCATAACCCCCTTATTTAGTCGCCCCTCAGAAGAGCTCGTATTAACCCAATACGATAATCTTCTTTCACAAGCTGAGAGCTCCCCAACCGGTTCATGCATTTGATGATTATCGTTTTGCTAGGTATTGTCTATCTTCAAAAGAGCAGGATGCCTCTTCTGCTCGCAACTTGAATTTTAGATAGAAAAGCGCCGCGAAAACTAGTGCGCCATAAACACAGAGGCTTTACTGGGTAAGAAGTTGGGAGGAACCGGCAAGATGACAATAGGAAAAATACTAATCGCAAATCGTGGAGAAATCGCGATAAGAATTGCAAGGGCTGCTGCCCAGTTAGATATCCCCACCGTGGCGATTTACTCTGAGGATGATGATGAAAGCCTTCACACTAAGATCGCAGATGAAGCCATTTGCCTTGAGTCAATGGGAGCTAAAGCCTATTTAGATATCGGTAATATTATTGCCATCGCTAAAGACTGCAACTGTGATGCAATACACCCAGGATACGGATTTTTATCGGAAAATAGCGAGTTCGCAGAGAAATGCTCACAGAACAACATCGAATTTATTGGTCCAAGTCAGTCTCTATTAGCCTTGTTCGGGGACAAAGCACGAGCGAGACAAGCGGCAATTGAAGCTGGAGTTCCCATTGTCCAGGGCACTGAGAAAGCGAGCTCCCTAGAAGATTGCCAAGAATTTTTTAAGTCACTAGGTGATAACGCCGCAATCATGATCAAGGCCCTGGCGGGAGGTGGTGGAAGAGGTACCCGGATCGTTACAAAGCTCGAAGAACTCGAGGAGGCTTATCTTCGGTGTCAGTCTGAAGCAAAGAATGCGTTCGGCAATGACGAGTTATACGTTGAGGAACTTATTCAACACGCTAGACACATAGAAATTCAGATTATAGGCGACCGCGAAGGAAATATCCTCGCGATCGGAGACAGAGAATGTAGCGTTCAGAGAAGACATCAGAAAATCATAGAAATCGCACCCTCTTTTGATCTACCCGAAAAAACTCGACTAGGTATACAGAAAGCTGCAGAGAAACTAGCTAAATCCGTTGGCTATTATAGTTTGGGTACCTTTGAATTTTTAGTCGACTCAAAGAGCAAGGGACAAGAAAGATTCGCTTTTATAGAGGCAAACGCTCGATTACAAGTTGAGCACACGGTCACTGAAGAAGTAACTGGCGTCGATCTAGTCCAATCCCAAATCGAGATCGCGAACGGCAAATCCTTGAAGGCACTTGAACTGATCGAGACACCTCAAGCGATTGGCTACGCTATACAGGCTCGAATAAACATGGAGACAATCGAATCAGATGGCACCGTAAAGCCTACCACTGGAGAGTTAACTACCTACGATCCTCCCAGCGGACCGGGAGTCAGAACTGATGGCTTTGGGTACGCGGGGTTTCTCCCCAGCACCAACTACGACTCGCTACTTGCAAAAGTAATCGTTCACTCAGCGCGAGCAAATTTCAAAGAAGCAGCGAAGAAATGCGAAAGAGCACTTTCCGAGTTTCGGATCGAAGGTCTCGAGACCAACATTCCTTTTTTAAGAGCAATATTGAAAAACGGAGACTTTTTAGCAAGTAAGGTGACAACACGGTGGGTCGATGAAAACGCTTCCTCGCTGATTGAAAACAGTGAATTTCAGACCAGACACATACTTAACGAACAATTAAATCCACTCGCCTCAGGACTAGCTGGTGCACAGGTCGATAGTTCGGATCCGCTCGCGGTTTTTGATTATGACAAAGGATCGGATAGAAAGAGTAAAAAGAAAACAAAGCAAAAAATCGATCTTTCAGGACCGAATGGTTCGATTGGAATCCCAGCTCCAATTCAGGGAACCATTATAAAGATACAAGTCGAAGCGGGAGATAAAGTCGCTATTGGTATGCCTCTGATTGTGATGGAAGCCATGAAAATGGAGCACCAAATCAAGGCCGATAGAAACGGCACCATCAATTCGGTTTCGGTGTCGGAGAACGAGATCATTGTTGAAGGTCACCCTTTAGTCTTTATTGAAGAGGGGGACATCGGAGAATTGAACTTCGAAGCCGACGACCAAATTAACTTGGACGAAATTCGTCCCGATCTTCAAGAGACCTTCGATCGACACGCCCATCTATATGATGAAAATCGACCAAAGGCGGTAGAGCGTCGTCGACAACACAATCAAAGAACCGCCAGAGAGAACATCGCAGATCTGTGCGATGAAGGCACCTTCGTTGAATATGGCTCAATGGTGCTAGCCGCACAGCGCAAACGAAGAACCGTCGACTGGCTCAGAGAAAACACTCCTGCAGACGGGCTAGTGATGGGCATCGGTCACGTAAACGGTGAACTTTTCCCAAAAACAGAGTCACGTTGCGCAGTCGTGCACTATGACTATACAGTGCTTGCAGGGACCCAAGGACTATGGAATCACAATAAACAAGATCGAATCTTTCACCTAGCTGAAAGATTCAAGCTACCCGTAATTCTCTATTCCGAGGGAGGGGGTGGCCGACCAGGCGACACCGATGGTGCAGGCGGTATTGGTATGGAGGTCGAAACATTTACCCAGTGGTCAAAGCTTTCCGGACTGGTACCACTAGTGGGAGTTAATTCTCGCTACTGTTTTGCGGGTAACACCGCGTTACTCGCGTGCTGTGACGTCATCATCGCAACCAAAAACTCCATTATTGGCATGGGGGGACCGGCAATGATTGAGGCCGGAGGGCTAGGCATATTTGCCCCAGATGAAGTTGCGCCAACCGAGTCACAAGTCGAAAACGGCGTAATAGATATCCTGGTTGAAGACGAGATCGAAGCAACTAAAGTCGCCAAGCAGTACATCTCTTATTTTCAGGGCCCTACTTCAGACTGGGAAGCGCCCGATCAAAGAAAGATGCGCAGCATCGTCCCAGAAAATCGAAAAGAAATATATAACGTTAGAGACGTTATCGAGACTTTAGCAGACAAAGACTCGGTACTGGAGATTCGCAAAGATTTCGGAATCGGCATCGTGACCTCGTTGATTAGAATCGAAGGCAAGCCCATGGGAATTATTGCCAACAATCCTCACCACATTGCCGGAGCTATCGATTCTGATGGGGCTGATAAGGGCGCGCGCTTCCTTCAGCTATGTGACGCCTTTGATCTTCCCGTAATCTCTATTATGGACTGCCCAGGCATAATGGTTGGTCCAGAAGTTGAGAAAACGGCGCTGGTCAGACATTGCGCTCGAATGTTTAACACGGGGGCCAATCTTTCAGTACCCATGTTCGGTCTGATCATCAGAAAGGCCTACGGACTTGGCGTTCAGGCAATGTGCGGCGGAAGCTCTAAAGTCCCATTCTTTACTGCGGCTTGGCCAACAGCAGAGTTTGCCGGAATGGCGATAGAGGGGAATGTTAAACTAGCATACCGAAGCGAATTCCAGGAAATGGACACTGCCGAAGAACGTATCGCAGTATTCACGGAGCGAGTTGAAAAGGCCTATGAGAGAGCCAAAGCCATCAACTCTGCTGAGTTTTATGGAATCGAAGATGTAATCGATCCTGCAACTTCTCGCGATTGGATTGTAGCCGGATTGAATGGAATTCCAGAACCAGAACCTAGGACAAAGAAGAAAAGGCCTTACATCGATACCTGGTAATATTAAAACAAGGAAAGACCAACTTCAGAGCTGGGCCCTATAGAAAAAACCTCAATGAAGAAGAGGTCGCCATAATAATCATCGAGAATATGGCGACATATCCATATCAGGAAATCTGGCTGCGACCCCTGCCAGAGTCTCCTCTGTCCAGTAGGAGTCTCCCGGGCTTGGAAAACCTAGCATCTCGCGTTCCTCGACAGACGCTCTTTCCATCCAGATTCGAAAAGACTTATGCACACCTTGTTCGGGCCAGCCAACGATGCCTAACCACGGACAGTTCTTGGGGGCATAAGTAATAAATTCTCCTATGCGCGCGCCTTCCGATTTGAAGGCTGTACCGCGATGAAACGTTCTCATACTGTAAGCCAGAACAGAACCCGCAGGCACCGTAGCAAGCACTTCATTTTCGTAAAGCTCGGAGCGTTGTTCTCTTTCATATGCAGTCGGCCAGAGAATATCTTCTTGATAGTGCTTCCAAGAACAAACCGCCGTTGGTGCTAACTCTTCAGTCACATCGGTATAATAAACTAGGTAGGCGGTCTGCCAATATTTAGGATCTTTGGGTGGATAGACCAGAGTATGGTTCAAATAGTCCAAATGCATGGCCTGGTCCATATCAGACGCATGACCGAAGCACTTGTAATGAAGATCGCCCTGTTCACAAACTAAGTCGTCGTGTCCCGCATTTAAAGCCGCAAATTTTCTTAAATCAGGATGGAGCGTGACCGCATTGAGTTGATCGCCAGCAAAAGGGAATCGAGTATTCCTGCGAGACTTTGGAGGTCGGTTCCAGTCTTCCGGTTTTGGAGCTTGGGGATCTTGAGCAAATTCCAACCACCCGGGCAGAATTCTTTGGATTTCTTCGTGCGCTAAAGCCAGCTCTTCAGTCGTCAGAAAGTTTTCAACTATCACAAAGCCATTTTCCTGGTAGTGCTGGATATGTTCCTTGGTGAATCGCATTCTTTCTCTACTAACCTATTTTTAACTTAATCTTTGTAGCTTGTGTCAGTCGCATCAAGCTGTCTAATGAGAGCGGCCCACGCCAGACGAGATGAACGACTCGGTGAGTCAGGCTTGACTTTTCCATACGCGCTGAGTTTTTTAGCAGCATCTTCTTTGGTATATACCAGTTCAGTATTGGAGGTCAGACTGTCTACTTGAACCTTGCAAGCGTTTTCTAATGTGTACAAAAGATAAAATGCTTCGGCTGGGTCTCTGCCACAACTAAGAAGGCCGTGATTGTGCATGATCATCAAATGTCTATCGGCAAGATCACCGCCTATACGCTGACATTCTTCCTCAGCACCAACCGCAACGTCGTAATCATGGTAAGCAACGTTTTCCATAATCTCGTTCGCCTGTTGCGTGAGCGGCAATAGACCGCACTTCATAGTCGACACAGCCATTCCTGCTCGCGTATGGCTATGCATAACAACGTTAATATCTGGTCGGGATTTTAAGACAGCAGTGTGGATTGCATGCCCCGCATCATTATACGGATAATCCCCTGCAACCACGTTCCCATCAAAATCAACTTTGATCAAAGAGGAAGCAGTGATCTCGTTAAATAGAAGACCGTAGGGGTTAATTAAGTATAAATTTTCTTCACCCGGCACTCGTGCAGACAAATGAGTAAATATCATATCCGTCCAGCCGTACCTCACAAAGAGACGATAACAAGCAGCCAACTCGACCCGCATCGTCCACTCTTCATCGGAAATATCCTCCATCTTCACCACCGATTCGGCCATGCCCACACCTCCTTTTTCATCAAGTCTGTGAAATTTTAACTCCTAGAGAGTTGTCTGAGTAATTCTTTTTAAAACCTCTTCCCGCCTGTTTGCATCTGACTAAACAATGACAAAGTAAATCACCAAAACTGCCATGACGAGATGAAATAAAAACGTGAGCTTTAAAAAGCTCGAGGCAGCTCTTCCGGGCAGCATTTCAGCTGGCAATCTAGTTGATTGCAAATAGATAGTTATTCCGCTTTGGACCGGTAACATGATCGCGGCCACCGATGCAGCGATCGTGACCATCAAAACAGGGTTCTGAAAGCCTGCGTACAAACTAAGACCAAGAAAAGGCACAATCAAGCCATACCATTTTATTATGTTCTTTCGCACATCCACTCTGTCACGAGATAGAAACCCCAGCTCCATCAAGTAATCTGGAATATATCGCCCGCCCGCGGCGACAGCAGCTACAGTACTCGAATACAAAATGCAAAAAGCACCCAACGCAAACAACCACAAAGACCATGGTCCAAGAGTCTCGGTAAACATGTAGCTAAGAGCACTTATGGCTTCGCTACCTTCAGGCCTTTGACCACTGGCGTGAAGGACACCCGCACCCAAAAAATAAAAAGGAATAGTCGCGCACGTCAATAGTCCCATAGTTATCCAGACATCTGTTCTAAGAACTTTTAACCAGCCTCTTGCTCGTGCGCGCCACTCTTCGGAGCCATCGTAACGACCAATTCGGGCCGGATAGCCTTTTTCAATACACCAATACGTATAAGAAGAAATTTCACCTGAATTGACGCCGGTGTATCCATAAGCCGCAAGTGCTAAAACAGCATATTCGGTACGAAACTCAAAGGTAAACCCAGAAGCAATTTGCTCAACCGTGGTTGCGTACTGTGTGTCCTGCATAAAAATCAGACTCAGGACTGTTAAAACTGTAAAGGTCAAAACGAAAACCAGCATAATCGATTCCAGACGATGATAGCTTCCACTGCCCAACAGAATAGCAGTAATGACGGCTAGACAACCCACAACCCAGAGCGGTTCAAACTCTGGAAAAACCAGACCTACCGCCTGCGCAGCTCCACCAACTAACCCTCCCATGCCCGTTAGACCAGGAATAAACGCCAGTAGCCCCAAGATAATCGGCCAGGAAAAATAACCCTTGGGACCACGAATTTTACCAGGGACTCGATTTATCGCTCTTAAATAGGTATCCCCACTCAAAACAACATATCTAGCCAATTCGGCTTGCAAGATCGACTTACTCCAGCAGGACATCAAGACCCACCAAAGCATGGTGTAGCCGACCATCGCACCCAGACTCGCTGTAAGAATTATCTCACCAGACCCAACGATCGTTGCTGAAATTATGACACTCGGACCAAGATATTTGATGGTACTCCAAAAAGAGTTTGGTGGATCCTGAACTTCACCCTCGGGACGGGTGTAAAGGTCCTCTTGATCTAACCTAATATCAGCCGCGTCCGATGCAGTATTTTTCTCCAATTGAATCCTCCCGACTCACCAAACCAACCCCCAAAAAACAGTATCAGTGACGATCTCTCTTGTGTCTAGAGAGGAAAAACCGATAGGCTTAGTTCAAGATTTAAATCTATCGGACACACTATGGCATCGATTCAATGGACTGAAGGACAGTTTGGCGCTAACGATTTCGTTATCGATGGCAATTCGAAGCACCGAAGAATTACTGGAGCGATCTGGCTCCCCAAAATCTCTTCGGAATCGAACATTGTCGTCCTAAGTGGACATGGAGCATCTGGAGATCGTTACCAGGATCCAATTCCCTATCTTGTTAAACATCTCGTCAATCAACACAATATCGTTGT
>CEUK01102996.1_pt1 | contig 9997 bp, 8 predicted proteins | sample 356451 | NCBI WGS metagenome assembly CEUK01 (sample SAMEA2622843, study PRJEB7988) | marine metagenome | isolation source: saline water (ENVO:00002010), including
AAGCCATTCGTATTTACGTTGGCAATATTTTGAGTGATTGTAGATATATTTTTGTCTTGAGCTTGCATTCCTGTGGCAGAAACATAAAGTGCGCGCATCATAATTAACGACTCCTTACTTACCTTAGAGTTCCAACTTCTCTCACGGTTTGTCCTAGACGCTCATCAATACCTGTTAAGATTTTTGAGTTTGCTTCATAGGCCCTTGAAATTTTTATCATATTTACCATTTCATGAACTACACTGACGTTAGAGGTCTCTAAAAAACCCTGCTTTAGGATTGGTTTATGACTGTAAATGGCTTTTCCATCTGTTAATCGGTACAGAGTTTTACCTTCTTTTTCTAAATTATTTGTATTGTCGAATACGACCTTTAAGACTTCAATACCCTCACCCAGTACGGCTCCAGTTTCATTTACTTGAAAGTCCAATTCATTTTCTACAAGAATAGGTTTAAAGTAAGGAGCAAGTTTCCCTTCTTTATCAGTCACAGGACTATTTGGTTCGAGCGATCCCTCAAGCCCCATTACTTTGTGACCATGGCGATTCACTAGATAGCCGTCCTGACTAAAGTTGAATCTACCATCTTTGGAGTAGCGTATGCCTTCGGGGGTTTGAACCATAAAATAGGCTTTGCCATCTAGTGCCATCTCAGTCCGGTTGCCGGTCTCACGTAAAGTACCCGGATCATGATTAGTGGTAACTCGATCTAGAATGACGCCCGTACCCATTCTCCCTATTACAGGGCCCTCATAAAACTTTCTACCCGGCTTGAGTTTTGTATCGTTTAGTCTGAGTTCTTCTGTATTAGGAAATTCTTCAAAAGTTACTCGATCTTTCTTATATCCAACAGTGTTAATATTGGCGAGATTATTTGAGCTAGTGTTTAAACTAGCCTCCTGAACTAGCATTCCCATGGCGGAATTATATAAACCTTTTATCATTTAAGCTCCCTATGATAATTACACTCCAGATCAGAAAGATTGCATTCCAATGGTGGTTGTTTTTGCTCTCTTTGAGATTTCCACATCAACAACCCCTCCACGAATCTGCCAACCCAACCAGTGCCATGAACTCTATAAAAGCTGTAATGCGCGTGCAAACATTTGAGATGAAATGGGTCTTTAACTCCACCAATATGAGTTCGGCCTTCTATTTTTAGATGATCGAAATATTCTTTCGAGAGGTTTTTTTGAAGCATACCGGGAACTTGTTCGGTGAATTCTTTCCATTGCGCCGCAAGAGGTCCCTGCACAAACTCCTGTAATATTCTAATCCAGCCGCTGCTTTCAATGTGATGAATACGACGGATTAGATGAGGGCAGAATATCCAGTAGGGGCTCCGGCTAAAATCTTTTTCCCGTTTTTCACAGTCGTGACTAAAAATACTAGGGGCTCCGTATTGGCATAGAATCTCTATTTTATTGACAGGGAAGCGTAATTTGATTACCTGATTATTATGATATAACTGATATTTTTTAGCCATGACATGCAATTATTCGGCAAAAATAATCTTAAACCGAAGAGTTTGATGAAAAAAAAACAAGTACAAACAAAAAAAGACAAGTTCTGTACTATACGGTGTGTGTAAATACTAATTTTTGATTTGGTATTGCAATTGGAAACAATAATATGATATTGATGTACGCTATTTAAATGGGCTGCTAATTGTGTGCCCAGGGTTTTGCTTACCAAAAATTGGTGGGTTAAGAATCAAAGAACAGAGAACTTAGAGAGGAACAAAATGTCTATTACTCAAAAGGAAAAGACCGAGGTTATTACCCAGTATAGCCATCACGACAAAGATACTGGCTCACCAGAGGTGCAGGTTGCAATTTTAACGCATCGCATCCGGACGTTAACTGAGCATTTCAAGACTCACAAGCATGACCACCAGTCCAGACGAGGTTTATTGACCTTAGTAGGGCGTCGTCGCAGTCTACTTAATTATTTGAAGAAAAAAAATGTATCTCGCTACAAGGATTTAGTTAAGCGTCTAGAACTACGAAAATAAATTGTGCGTATCGTAAGCCCCATGTCTAATTGATTCAAACAAAATTCGTCGGGGCTTTGTTTTACGTGCCCAAAGATTAGAAGGTAATGAGTGTTAAAAGAGCAAATTATAGAAAGTAGTGAATTTGGTATTAGCTTATCGACAGGTAAAATTGCCCGCCAAGCCGGCGGAGCAGTATTTGTTAAAATGGGGGGCACAGTCGTCTTCGGCTCTGCTTGTAATGCCAGTTCTCCAAGAGAGGGTTTAGACTTCTTTCCATTGACCTGCGATTATCGAGAGAAAATGTACGCGTCAGGAAAGATACCAGGTGGATTTTTAAAGCGTGAAGGACGACCATCGACCAAGGAAACTCTAGTGAGTCGACTGATTGACCGTCCTATTCGTCCTTTATTCCCGGATAAATACCGCAATGAGACTCAAATCATGGTGCAAGTGATAGCTTATGATGGTAAAAACCAAGCAGATGTACTCGGTATTTTGGCTGCTTCTGCAGCCTTGTCTTTATCGACATCTCCATTTCTTGGTCCGATTGGTGCGGTGCGTGTAGGTTATATTGACGGAGAACTTGTTTGTAATCCAACCAGGGAACAAATGGATGATTCTAGTCTAGATCTGGTCGTGGCAGGTACTCGTAAAGCAATTACAATGGTTGAGTCAGAAGCTGATAATTTATCGGAAGATTTGTATCTTGATGCTCTAGCGTTTGCCCACGAAAAGATAAAGAGCCAGTGCGATTTGGTTGATCAATTGGTTGAAATTGCAGGAAAAGATAAATTAGCCTTTGAGGCCCCAGAAATTGATGAGTCTCTTATGAAGGAACTCAGTGAGCTATACAGAAATGATTTCCGTAATTCTTTCGATCTTTCGAATAAGAAAGAACGGGAAGCCAAAGCCGTAGAGCTTAAAGAGGTTATTCATGAAAAACTTGCTCAACGCTATGAAGAGGACGAAGCATTAAAGGCCGTTGTGAAAGAGTATTTGCATGATATTGAATATGAAGTTATTCGAAACATGATTGTCAAAGAGAAAAAGCGGATAGATGGTCGAAAAGTCGATGAGCTCAGATCTATTGAGGCCGAAGTTGATATCTTTGATCACTTACATGGGTCTTCACTATTTACAAGAGGAGAGACGCAAGCTCTAGGAGTTCTAACTCTTGGCGGTGGTGACGACGAACAGTATATTGATGGTTTAGATGAAACCGCTAAAACAAACTTCATGCTGCACTATAATTTCCCACCGTTTTCCGTGGGTGAATGTGGTCGAGCAGGATTTACATCGAGACGTGAAATAGGGCATGGCGAATTAGCAAGTAAAGCTATCAGAGCTATTTTACCAACGAAAGAAGAGTTCCCCTATACTATTCGCTTAGTTAGTGAAATTATGGAATCGAACGGTTCGAGCTCAATGGCTACAGTTTGTGCTAGTTCAATGGCTTTAATGGCTGGTGGTGTCCCTACTAAAGCTCCAGTTGCAGGCATCGCGATGGGTTTATTCATGCAGGGTGAGGACTACTCTGTTCTAACGGATATCCAAGGTGCTGAAGACCACTATGGTGATATGGATTTCAAGGTTGCTGGGACCACAGAAGGTGTATGTGCTTTGCAGATGGATATAAAAATCGAAGGTATAACTATCGAGATTATGCGGACAGCTCTAACACAGGCGAAAAAAGCTCGTCTTGAAATATTGGATTCGATGGAAAAAGCTATCAATGAAAGTAGGGAGCAGATCAGTGAATTTGCACCAAGGATTTTGATCACGGAAATTCCTAAGGATAAAATCGGAGATGTAATTGGGCCTGGTGGTAAAGTTATACGTGGTATCTGCGAAGAATTTGGAGTAAAAGTTGAGGTAGAAGAAAAGGCTGATGGTAGTGGTGGGACTGTAAAGGTTCTATCTACCGACGGGCCGTCAGGTGAAGAAGCCTTGAATTACGTCATAAATCTTGTTGCGGAACCTGAAGTAGGAAAAGTATACAGCTCGAAAGTTATGCGAATTACCGATTTTGGTGCATTTGTTGAATTTATGCCCGGTCGCGAAGGGTTGTTGCATATATCGAAGATTTCTAAGAAAGGTCGACTGAATTCTGTAACAGATATTTTGAGTGAAGGCGATCTAATTTCTGTTAAGCTTACTGAAAAGGATAGAATGGGGCGCTATAACTTGAGCGCCAGAGATGTCGAAGAAAATGACTTCTAGTTGATTGTTTCTAAGATTACTTGTAAGTCTTCAGTATTGGAGATACAAGGGATTTAATACGAGTGCTGTTCGAATTTGTCTGTGCGGTTGTTCGAGCGGCACTCTTTTTTTGTTATATAATAGCCAAATGGTTCGGAGTTCAGTAAATCGGCGCATGCGTCCCTATGTAGAGGGGGCTTTACTAGTAGCTGCTGGACTTGTTTTGTCGGGGTTTACCATATACAAGGCTCCTTTAGGAGGGTCAATCACCCTTGGTTCTACCATCCCCATCTGCATCGTAGGTTTGCGATGGGGTTTGGGCGTAGGATTGTTAGCAGGGGTTAATTTTGGGCTGTTGTCATTCATGGTCAGCGGACTGTTTATTGGGCCTGGTCCGTTTTTCATGGATTACATACTCGCTTATGCTTGCTTGGGCTTGTGCGGGTTATTCAAGACTTGTCCGGTTATGGGAATAGTCTTTGCACAGTCAGGAAGATTTGTGTGTCACGTTGTTTCAGGGCTTATATTTTTCTCAGCAGGGAAGTCTTTTGAGGTAGCTTTAGTTTATTCCTTACAGTATAACGCTTTCTTCCTAGTTCCAGATGTTCTGATAGGATTGATTTTATTTCGTAATTTGATAAAGCGGGGTCCCAAAAAGTTATTTCAAGCCGGTTAATGAGAGTAGAATTTGACGCTAAATAAAAAAGCCGCAGCGTTAAGCTGCGGCTTTTGATTTAACATCTTTTTTTAGCCTAACAGTCCTGCCGCAGAGCGCCTCGCTGCTTTGTACTGTTGTTTTGTTATTTTCAGACCAATTGTTCTACCCTTCTTGATCATTTTAGTGGAAACCTTGACTTTTTTCTTATTATTCCCAACCAAGATAGTTACGGTTTGAAGATTTGGACGAACTTTTCGGTTTGTTCGAATGTGTGAGTGCGAAACCTTTTTTAATGTTACAGGTTTTTTACCGCTCAAAAAACACTTCGTGGCCATCGTAGTCTCCTCAATAATTGCTGAACTCAGCAGATTGCAGCTGAGCTAAAAAAAGAACGTCATTCTAATTGTATTTACTTTAATACGCAAGTAATTCTGAATTAAGTTGTAATTTTATTTGCTTCAAATACTGTTCATCCGCTTAAATAGGATAATTTACCAAGCTATTGCCGATATTCTTATGAATGTTAAATATGTCGAAATTGTTTTTGAGTCTTAGTTTATATTTTTACTGCGTTAACTCGTCATTTAGTACGATGCTTGAACAATATGAGATTATTGATTCTGATCAGTTCCTAGAAATTCGATTAGATTTTAATGAGTCCTTAACTGGTGAGGCTATCTACAATTCACACAAGAATTTCCATTCGATCCGTCTCAGAAATGTTAGAAGTCCACATTTTTTAGGACGACAAAATCTGGACCACCTGTTAGCTATTTCTTTTTATGTAAAACAGATAGGTCGTGATTTGAAGCTAATATTTTACCCTCGGGGATTTTTACCAGCTAAGTTTAATTGGATAAATAGCGGTAAATCTTTGAGCGTACGCTTTAGAAATACATATCCTTTACGTACACAACTAGATGCTAAGAGTGAAAACTTTTTAGTTTGTATCGATCCAGGTCATGGGGGCCATGACCCTGGCGCTCAAGGTAAAAATTTTGACGAGAAAGATTTGGTGTTGGCTATGTCCAAAGCCTTAAAGAGAGAATTTTCCGAACGGGCAGGTTTTACGTCATTTCTCACACGCACTCGCGATTATAAAATTAAGTTGGAGGATCGTCCTAAAATTTGTGATCGAGCCAATTCAGATTTATTTATATCTTTGCATATGAATTCATCGACTCCACCTACCAGGGGCTTTGAGATATTTTATTTATCTGACAAAGGGGCAGAGGAAAATATGCAGCCAAAGCTTCTCGAATCGGAATTATCGGGTACTGAGATTCAAGGTAAAAAAGAGATTTCAAAAACGAAAGCTAGCTTAGTAAGACACATCATGCTGGAAAAAATTTTAATCAATATAAAGCAACGTGAGACACTCAATTCGTCGGCGCATTTGGCACATGCGATTGCACGGCATTTTAAGACAATCAAAGGCTCAAAGTCGCGTGGTGTGCACAGGCAGGAATACGTCGTACTAAAGAATGTTAAGACACCATCTGTTCTCTTTGAAATGGGTTTTATAACTAATTGGAGGGATGAAAAGTTTTTTAGTGATGAAGTCACCCAGGAGCTTGCTGCTAGCAAAATAGCGGACGGTATTATCGAGTTTATTCGTCGAGCAAAATTAAAGCCTCGAAGTTTTGAGGCACCATCTAAATCAATTATTCGGGAACTTAGAGCACCACCCAAGCCTGACCCTAGTAAATTAATGTATTACAAGGTTCAGGCTGGAGATACTTTTATTAAAATCGCCCAAAAATTTAAAATTCCCTACCTGAAGCTCATGGCATTAAATCCAAACGTAAAACCTGCCCGGATGCAGGTTGGATACAAGATAATTGTGCCTAATATAGAGGCTGGAGAATCATCGAAAGTAAAATAATAAACCCGTATATCAATGACAAAAATAGACATTTCATATAACATTTTGTAATATTTGACAAATCATTCTGGCCATGGGTCAAATGGAGGAAATCATGATCAATACAAGAAAATTTGCAATCAATGTGGCCGTGGCAGTTTCAATGACTGTTATGACAGCCCCTTTAATGGCTGAGCCCTGGGCTCTATCAACAGCCGACAGTGACTATTGGTCTGAGCAGCAAAGATCACGCAAGAACCTTAAACGAATTCGTGGTCTTTTTGAGCGATTGAAAACCTCAGAAGAGGATCATCAAAAATTAAATAGCGAGCCTACGAGTTCAGAAATGGCCATTAATAACGAAAATTTAAATCCTAGCTCTCAAACTCAGTGGACCGAAGACGAGTCCGAATCTCAGATGCTAGCTTCCCAAAGAAAAATGCCTCATTATTTAGGTTCTCAAAGTGAGGCGAGAAATTCGGAAAATCTTTTTGTCTTTGGTCAAGATGACCCAAGTGTTTTATTGCCTTCAGCGGAACAATTTTCTGGAGAACGTTCTAAAACTTCAGTTGCATCAATAGAACTTGCTCCAGCTAGAGAGAATTATGTTACTCACGATAATCTTTCGGTGGAACAACTCCAAGACGGTAATTTTACTACAGCAGATTCTGCAGTAAAGGCGGATTCAAGTTCTTTAGATGTCGTAAAAGTTGATGCTGACTCAATGGAGTATATAGTTCAACCAGGTGATTCTTTAAGACAAATTGCTCGTAAGATTTATCAGGAGCCAAAGAAATGGACGGAAATTATGGAGTGGAATAAATTGCCGAGTCACAATATTTTTCCAGGCCAAAAATTGAAACTTGAGAGAGTAACTAAGCAACAGCGTGAGGATTTTTATCTGGCTTTAGAACAAGAGCAACGAAATCTTTTCCCTGCTCAACTATATCGTTACAAAGTTCACAAGGTGAGAAGTGGAGATTCTTTGGCCAGAATCTCTAAGATCTACCTTGGTAGTCAAAAACATTACGCTCAGCTAGCAAAATTAAACGAACTCGATTCCAGGCGATATCTTAAAATAGGTCAGAAATTAATTGTACCCATTCGGAAGGGTGATTAACACAAAGTATTTAGGGCCTCCGATCTCTCGGGGGCTCGTTTTTTACTAAAGTGTCTTCATAGAGACTCCTGACTCCATCTGTCATATGGTTGAGAGTAAATTTTATATTATTTACTAAAAATGGTTTCTCGATTAAATTTTGCTTCAAAGTCTGGCAGTTCAAAACCATCTTCTCTAGTGCAATTCGAAAAGAAGAGATATTTCCTGGTTGAAAAAAATATCCATTAAATTCTTCGGTGATGACTTCTAATAATCCACCAGTCCTGCTAGCTAAGACAGGTATGCCGTAACTAAGACTCTCTATTGCTACATAGGATAAAGCTTCTTTGTAGCTTGGTATTATCACGAAATCGGCTTGCTCCAGATAGAATTCTATGTTGGAGACAACGTTATTCTCTAGTTCAGTATTTGCGGTTTCACCGATAGAATTTATGAGTTCTTGGGTATTTTTCTCACAACCTGTTCCAACAAATTTAATAGTTACATCTGATTCGTAATTTCTAAGTGCTTCGCAAACGAAAATTTGGCCTTTATTTGGATGGATAGTTGCCAACACTAGAGCATGCATATTTTCTTTGGAATTTACTGATCTTTTCTTGGAAATAGAAGTTCTATGGTTTTGATTTAGTTGCTCAATACCGTTATATATCAACGTAGATTTTCTACGGAAAATTGTGGGTAGATCGTTTTGTATGGCTTTTGATACGCAGATGAGGTGATCAGGTAAAATGTTGTAAATTTGACTGGTAAATCCATGAACGCTTGAGATCCATTTACAATTAAGCCAAGGTTTCGCCAGGCTTAGATAAAGATTTGCCCTATTGAGATGGGAGTGGATCAAATAGGGTTTAACTTTTTTTATTAGCTTTATAAAATGGTATATTTTGCTTGGTGACGGGGACTTATGAAGAGGAAATTCATAGCGTCGAATTTTTTTTTTGTCAAGAATTTCGCTTATCATTTCACCTGGACAGTGAATCACCGTGAAATTAAAGCTATGACGCAATTTTGAAATTAAATCGATACAGTTTTTTTCACCGCCGCCCCACCGGCCGGAGCCGAGTACAACTAGGATATCTTTCTTTGATTGCTCAATTGATACCATGTTCTCTCCAAACCACCGATTTTCATATTCAAGTAATTATGTGCTCTAACGCTTTGTTCTAAAAGCTCTCTAGGATCCTTGATGTATCCTAATAACACTTTGACAAGCTCCTCTTCATTTTGAACCTGAATAATCATGTTCTTGGCCTTAAATTCATTAACATCCGCTTCTAAATTACGCATTTGTGGGCCAACTATCACAGGCCTCTTGAAGAGAATAGGTTCTATGAAATTATGTCCTCCAATGTCATTAAAACTTCCGCCTATAATCGCTATATCACAACTTTGGTAGAGTCTGCTAAGTATGCCCATTACATCAATTATCACAAATCGATGTGTTGTAAAAGTTCCTTTTGTCTCTGAATACAGGCAATAATTAGAATTTAAGAGTTTAATTTTACGTTGAAACTGATTGAGATTCTTTAGAACTCTTGGTGCTATCCAAATTTGAAAATTATTCGGTAACAGAGTGTTTATAGAATTTAAAATGGAAAGCTCATCATGATGCCAGGAGCCAAGTAAGACTACTTTTGTATCCTTATCGATTTTTAAATTTTCAGAATCTCCAAGTGATTCTGCGGGTAGTAAATCATATTTAGCATTACCTACAACTGACACTTGATTTTTTTCAATTCCTAACTCATAGAGACGTTCAGCGTCCAAATTTGATTGCATGAAACATTTATCAAATGAGCAAAATAACTTTTTACTGTAAACTCCAAAACATTTGTAAAATGAACAAAGCTTCCGACTGATTCTCCCATTTATTAGAAAGATTTTTGTTTTATTGGCACTAAGGTAGAATATTAAGTTAGGCCAAAAGTCAGTTTCAAAAAGAAAAAATCTACCAATCTTTCTTGTACCTAAAAAATTAGTTAGACAAGGTTGGAAATCTAAAGGAAGTAAGTCGGCTTCATATTGTAATTCAGGGTAGCTAACCCTAAGTTTAAACATTTCTTTGTGGAAGTGGTTTAGAGCATTTTCAATTGTCGAGGTGAATATAATGGGTCTGTCTAATTGCCCATTTTTTAAGCCTGTCCTAATAAATTGTAAACAA
>CEUK01075182.1_pt1 | contig 9988 bp, 8 predicted proteins | sample 356451 | NCBI WGS metagenome assembly CEUK01 (sample SAMEA2622843, study PRJEB7988) | marine metagenome | isolation source: saline water (ENVO:00002010), including
CCATAATCCCTTTGAAATTAAAATTCTTTCTGAAAGTTCCCTTACTGCTCCAAAACCTCCAGCCTTTTCGAGCCTAAAATCAGAAATAGATACTAGAGATTGTGCGGCATCACTTGGGGTAAACAAGAGACTTACTAATGGTCTAACAACTATATCATTAATATCATCTCCAATATAAGCACATTTTGAAGAAGGAATACTTTTCTGTTTTTGGAAATCTTTTAATTTTTGATATTTATCTTTCACTTTAAAAAAATGATATTTGATGCCTAATTGATTTGCTCTCATTACCGTTGATGAACTTTCACCTCCACTTATCAAAACTATTTTTATCCCTACTTCTTGAAGTAAATTTATACTAAGCCCATCTTTAACATCAAATCTCTTTAAAATTTCAGAATCATTTTTATACCATAAACCACCGTCAGTTAAAACTCCATCTACATCTAAAATTAAGAATTCAATTTTACTTAATTTTTTGTAGAGTAATTTCCATTTAATCTCTATAAAAAAAGTTTTGATAGATAAAAGATTCATATTTAATAATTTAATCCTGCCTGAATTAAATCATGAAGTCGTAATATACCAATAAATTCATAATCTTCCCCAACTACTGGAAGTAAAGAAATTGGCTTTTTTCTATTTTTTTCCATAAGCTCAAGTGCATCAATTGCAAATTTATCTGAAGAAATTACTATAGGATCTTTAGTCATTATTTTTTCTGCCAATAGATTTTCCCACTCTTTTGGTTCATAATTTTTTAAAGCTCTTCTTAAATCTCCGTCTGTTATTAAGCCTATCAATTTATTTTTTTGAGATCTTTCCTTTATCCAGCAACTGCCTATTGCCCCTCTAGTGATCTCTGAGATTATTTCCCTAAAAGATGAGTTTTTGAATAAAGGATTTAATTGATTATTTGGTTTCATTAAATCGGATACCTTCAATGTAAGTTCCCTTCCAAGTTTTCCTGCTGGATGATTAATTGCAAAATCTTGTCTGGATATTCCCATTTTCTCCATCAAAACTACAGCTAATGCATCTCCAATTGCCATTGCTACTGTAGTACTTGCAGTTGGAGCAAGATTCAGGGGGCAAACTTCCTTATTTACACTCGCGTCTAAAAAAACATTACTTTTTAAGGCCAAAGTAGAATTAAGATTGCCTAAAATCCCAATTTGAATTGAACCTTTATTCCTCAAGTGAGGAATTAATTGGATCAACTCTTGCGTCTCTCCGCTATTAGAAAGCAGAATACATAAATCTTTTTGATCAACTATTCCTAAATCTCCATGAAGAGCATCTAAAGGATTTAAGTAAATTGAAGTTAGGCCTATTGAGCTAAAAGTCGCTGCCAACTTTCTTGCAACAATACCGCTTTTACCAACACCAGTTAAGAGTAATTTTTTTTTATTTTTAAAACATTCTTCAAGTAATATTAGTGTTTTTTCTACTTGATTATTATTTAATCTTTTTGCGGCCTCTAAAATAGCTGCCGATTCTTCCTTCATACACTCATATAACGAGATCATAAAAATTCTTAATGGCAAAACTTAGAATATATGAAATAAAATTATTCATATATATAATTATCCTATATAAACATACTTAAATCTTAAAATAATGACTAACATTCCACTTTAATTTATACTGAAACATATTTATTTAAATATTTTTAAATTTGATAACCCTAAAGCTTTAAAAAATTAAGAAATGGATGTATTGGTAGGAAAAATAAAATTCTCAAACAATAATAATTTTTGTTTAATTGGTGGTATAAACGTACTTGAGGATTATGATTCAGCCATAAATACAGCAAAATATTATAAATATGTATGTAATAAATTAAAAATTAATTTAGTATTTAAAGCTTCTTATGAAAAAGCCAACAGATCTTCAATAAATTCATATATTGGACCAGGACTAAAAGATGGAATATTAATGCTTTCAAAAATAAAAGAAAATTTAAATATCCCAATTATTACAGATGTACATTTACCAGAGGAGGCAGATATAGCGGCAAGAGTATGTGACATAATTCAACTCCCAGCCTTTTTAGCTCGTCAAACTTCACTTATTAAAGCAATGGCGAAAACAAATGCAGTAATAAATATTAAAAAACCACAGTTCATTAGTCCAAATCAGATGTATAACATCGTTGATAAATTCCGAAAATATGGGAAAGAAGATTTACTTTTATGCGAGAGGGGTACTTCATTTGGATACGATAATTTGATTGTAGATTTTTTAGGAATTGGAGTGATGAAAAAAACATGCAATAATTTACCCATTATTTTTGATGTTACTCATTCACTTCAATGTAGAGACAAAAGTTCAAAATCATCTGGAGGTAGAAGAGAGCAAATATTTGATTTAGCTAAATCTGGAATCGCTTCAAAAATTGCTGGTTTATTTTTAGAGTCACATATTGATCCTGAAAAAGCCAAATGCGATGGTCCATCTGCGCTACCATTATCACTTTTAGAAGAATTCTTAATACCTCTTAAAGAAATTGATCAATTAATAAAAAAACAAAAAGATTTGAAAATAAAATAATATTCAAAAAATACTATATATTGTTATTCAAAAATAGATTATTAAGAAAATAAATATTTAGATTTTTTAAATTGCTTAAGGTATCTAATAATAAAAGCTATTATTTATTAATGTACATATTTATTAAATTTGGTTGATTCAACAAAAATACTTATTACAGGGGGTACAGGAAGTTTTGGGAAAGCTTTCATAAAAGAAATATTATCCAAAGAAAATGTAGAGAGAGTTGTAATTTATAGCAGGGATGAACTTAAACAATGGGAATTACAACAAATATATCCTGAGAGCAAATACCCTAACTTAAGGTTCTTTATTGGAGATATAAGAGACCAAAATAGACTTAAAAGAGCATTAGAGAATATTAATACTGTTGTCCATGCAGCGGCTCTTAAACAGGTTCCTGCGGCAGAATACAATCCTATGGAATTTGTTAAAACTAATGTTTTAGGTGCGGAAAATCTTATACAAGCTTGCTTAGATTCGAATGTAAAAAATGTAGTTTCATTAAGTACAGATAAAGCTGCCGGTCCAGTAAATCTTTATGGGGCAACAAAATTGTGCGCGGACAAATTATTTGTTGCTGCTAATAATATAAAAGGTGATAGAGACATAAAATTTTCAACAGTTAGATATGGAAATGTTATGGGTTCAAGAGGTTCAGTAATTCCATTTTTTCTAAAAAAAATTAAAAATAATGAGAGAATTTTACCTATAACTTCTAATTCGATGACAAGATTTAATATCTCACTAAATGAAGGAGTAAATATGGTTTTGTGGGCTTTACAAAACTCAATTGGTGGTGAGATTTTAATTCCCAAAATTCCTAGTTATAAGATTACAGATGTAGCAGAGGCTATAGGTCCAAGTTGTAAAAAGAAAGTTATAGGAATTAGACCAGGAGAAAAAGTCCATGAGGACTTAATAACATCTGCTGAATCTTACTCTACAATTGATATTGGGAAATTTTACGCAATCCTTCCTAATTCTGAATATCATCATGGAAGACATGATAAAAAATTTCCTATCTGTAAAAAAGTACCTGAAGGATTTCAATACAATTCAGGTACCAACAAAAAATTTTTAAACATCAATGAAATAAGAAATTTAATAAAAATAAACATAGATGAAAATTTCAAACCTTTTTAAAAAATTTTATTTATCTTCAAAATATATTCCTTATGGGAGGCAAAATATAAATAAAGGAGATATTAAAGCTGTTGTAGAAGTCATGAAAAGTGACTTTCTCACTCAAGGTAATTTATTAAAAGATTTTGAAAAAGAAATTTCAAAAAAAGTCAACTCTAAATATTCAATAGCAGTTAATAGTGCAACTAGTGCTTTACACATAGCTTGTTTAGCATTGGGACTTAGAAAAGGAGATTATTTATGGACTTCTCCAGTTACATTTATTGCATCTGCAAATTGTGGTTTATTTTGTGGAGCTAATATAGATTTCGTTGATATAGATAAAAATACAGCTCTTATTTCAATAAAGTGTTTAAAAAGAAAGTTAAAGAAAGCAAAATCAGAAAATAAACTTCCTAAGATAATTATACCTGTCCATCTTGGTGGTAGTAGCTGTCATATGAAAGAAATACATAAACTTTCTAAAGAGTATGGGTTTTCCATCATTGAAGATGCTAGTCATGCTTTAGGTGGGCGATATGAAAACCAGCCAGTTGGGAATTGTAAGTATAGTGATATATCTATATTTAGTTTTCACCCTGTAAAAATAATAACTACAGGAGAAGGAGGTGTTGCTGTTACCAACATCCCTAGATTAGCTGAGAAAATGAGAGACCTACGTTCTCATTGTTTAATAAGAGATAAGAAAAGATTTGAAGAAAAAGAATTCGGAGATTGGCATTATGAAATGCAAGACTTAGGATTCAATTACAGAATGAATGAAATGCAAGCTGCTTTAGGATTAAGTCAACTAAAAAGACTTGAAAAAATAGTTTGTAAAAGGAATTATATTCATAATAATTACAAAGAATTATTCTCTAATTCTCCTGTAAAATTAATTGAAATTCCCAAAAATGTTTATTCTGCATTTCATCTAGGGATAATAAAACTAAATAACACCAGTATTCATAAAAAAGTTTTTGAGAGGATGCGAAAAAATGGTATAGGTATACAACTTCATTATTCCCCTGTCCACCTTCAACCTTACTACAAGAAACTTGGCTTTAAAAAAGGAGATTTTCCCGAAGCAGAAGATTATGCCTCCAGATCTTTTTCGTTACCTTTGTATCCTGAATTAAAAAGATCTGATTTGATAAGAATTTCATCAATATTAATTGATTTAATTAATCAAATTGAAAATGAAATCTAAACTTTGTCTAGGCACCGCTCAATTTGCTGGTAAATATGGAATTACTAATAAATTTGGAAAACTAGGAGATAATGAGATTGGACTAATTCTAAGAAGTGCTTTAAAGAATAATATTTATTTTTTTGATACCGCCCATGCATATGGAAAGGCAGAGAGTCTTCTTGGCAAAAAATTAAAAAATAAGAATATTAAATTAATAACAAAATTTAATTCTGGTGTAAAAGATTCATTCTCAGAATATGATATTAATAAACTTAAAACAAACTTTAAAGAAACGCTAAAAAATTTGAGAGTGAATGATATTGACTCTTATTTATTACATGATGCTAATGATTTGAAGAAAAAAAATAATTTTCTATTATTAAATTGGTTAGATGAACTAAAATATCATGGAAAAATAAAAAGAATAGGGATATCAATTTATGAAGAATCAGATTTAGATGATATCCCTTTGAAAAATATACAAGTAGTTCAAATGCCAATGTCAATTTATGATCAAAGATTGCTAAAAGATTCATTTATTAACAAGCTATTAGAAAATAATATTTCAATTCATATAAGGAGCATATTTCTCCAAGGACTTCTTCTTCAAAAGTCAATAAATTGGCCCAAACATATTAATAAATCTTTCCTAAAACATCATGATAATTATGAGAATGAAATTTGTTCTAATAATTTAAGTCTTATGGATTCGGCTATCTCCTTTATAAAGAAATTAGATTTTCCAGAATTAGTATTATTTGGAGTTACAAACAGTTTAGAATTAAAAAGTATAATACAAAGCTGGAATTCAAAAAAAGTACTCAATAATAAAATAAACTTCAAAGCTTTTAAATGGGATAATATTAATGATATAGATCCAAGAAAATGGATTTATAGATAAAATATCTAATGAGTAAAATTGATATTATTATCCAAGCAAGACTTGGATCAACAAGATTGCCAAAGAAGGTCCTCGCAGATCTAAATGGAAAATCTTTACTTGAATTTCTTGTTCAAAGAATTAAAAAGAGTAATTTAATAAATAAAATTATTCTTGCAACTACGAATAACAATATTGATGATATTTTGAAAGTTGAAGCAAAAAAGTTAGATTTAATAGTGTTTAGAGGAAGTGAAAATGATGTTTTAAGTAGATTTTACGAAGCCACAAAAATATCAGATGCAAACTGCTTTATAAGAGTGACAGCAGATTGTCCTTTTTTAGATCATCTTCTAATAGATGATTTAATAAAAAAATTCAACTCGAATGCATATGATTATCTTTCTAATTGTTGCCCTCCATGTCTTCCCGATGGGTTTGATTTAGAAATATTTACTAAAGAAGCATTAACTATTGCAAATAAAAAATGTACTAATAAATCTTTTAGAGAACATGTAACTCCCTGGATAAGAGAGTCTGGTAATTTTAAAATTGGATCTTTAACTTATAAAGAAAAATTTAAAGATTTAAGATTAACAATTGATGAATATGAAGATCTTTTATTAGCAAGAGAATTAGTTTTAAATTTTAAAGTTGATATAAATACACCTTGGCATGAAATTATTAATATTATGAAAAATAATCCTAGACTAAGAATCATTAATTCAGAATTTAAGCGCAATGAAGGGTCTCAAATGAATAAATCACAAAAATTGTGGAAGAGGGCAAAAAGAGTAATTCCTGGAGGGAATATGCTTTTATCAAAAAGGCCCGAAATGTTCTTACCAACAAAATGGCCAGCTTATTTTTCTAAAGCGAAAGGATGCCATGTATGGGATTTAGATAATAAAAAATATACAGATTTAGCATTAATGGGAGTTGGCACAAATACTCTTGGATATTGTCATCCTCAAATAGATGAAGCAGTTAATAGAGCAATAAGAAATAGTAATTTGAGCAGTTTTAATTGTCCTGAAGAAGTTTTATTAGCTGAGAAGCTAATTGAAATCCATCCATGGGCCGATATGGTAAGGCTTGCAAGAACCGGAGGAGAAGCTAATGCAATTAGTATAAGAATAGCAAGAGCAGCTTCAAGCAGAGATATTGTAGCCATTTGTGGTTATCATGGTTGGCATGATTGGTACTTAGCAACAAACATAAGTAATTCCAATGGTTTGGAAGAACATTTACTTTCAGGATTAGAGCCAAAAGGAGTACCGCAATGTCTTAAAGGGAGTGTGTTACCTTTCAGCTTCAATAATCTTGAACAATTAAAAAATATCGTTAGTAAACATAAATTAGCGGCAATAAAAATGGAAGTAGAGAGATCATCTCCTCCAAAAAAAGGATTTCTAGAAGGTATAAGAAAGATCTGTGATCAAGAAAATATTATATTAATTTTCGATGAATGTACATCTGGCTTTAGGGAGACTTATGGAGGAATTCATAAAAAATATAAGGTAGAGCCGGACATAGCAATTTTTGGGAAAGCACTGGGAAATGGCTACGCCATCACTGCAATCATCGGCAAAAGATCAATTATGGAAGCTGCGCAAACTAGTTTTATAAGCAGTACATTTTGGACTGAAAGGATTGGTCCAACTGCAGCTTTAAAAACATTAGAAATTATGAAAGAAGAAAGAAGTTGGGAACAAATCACTAAAAAAGGGATTGAGATAAGAAAAATTTGGCAAGAGATTGCAAATCAAAATAAATTAGAAATTAATATTTACGGTATTAAAGCATTAAGTGGATTCTCTTTCAAAAGTGATCTAAATCGAGAATACAAAACATTAATTACTCAAGAAATGTTAAAAAAAGGTTTTCTTGCATCAACCAATTGTTATTTAAGCACATCTCATAAATCAGATATTTTATATGATTATGCAAATGCACTTAATCAAGTATTTGAATTGATTTCTAAATGTGAGAATGGATATGATGTCTATAAGCTATTAGAAAACCCAATCTGCCATAATGGATTTGAAAGACTCAACTAATATTAAATATAAAATTATCTCTATAAAGATTTATCCGACATAAATGAAAATACGTTACATCAATAATCAAGATTCTGAAGAAATCTATATTTGGCGAAACGACTCAAAGACTAGAAGTATGTCAATTAATAAAAAATTAATTACTCGTACTGAACATAATTATTGGTTTAAAAATTCATTAAACAATATAAATAGAGAAATCTTAATTGCTGAGATTAAAGAATCAAAATTAGGTATTTGTAGATTTGACTTTAATGAGAAATTAAATATTGCACAAATTGCAATAAATATGAATCCTGAATTTAGAGGCAAAGGCTATGGTAAAAAACTTCTCAAAGAAGCAATTAATCATTATTTGAATAAAAAAAATTGTGTTTTAATAGCCAAGATAAAAGTGAATAATTTAATAAGCAAAAATTTATTTCTATCAATTGGATTTAAAATAACTGGAAAAGATAAAGACTTCTTTGAAATGGAATTTATTAGAAAATTAGAATTCAAGAAAGTGGGTAAATCTGATGTTGATATATTATATGAATTATTAAGAAATAGAAAACATAATATTAGTCATAATATTATGCCTGAATTTGATGTTCATAAAAATTTTGTAGATTCAAACCCATATTTACATTGGTATAAATTCTCCTTAGATAAAAAAGTTATTGGAACTTTTTATATTAAATCTGATAATTCAATTGGCTTAAATTTAAATGTCCTTAATAAGGCTATTGTTAGTGAAATCTTAGAATTTATATTAAGAAATTTTTCACCCCAAAAGCCTGTTGCATCTCAAATTCCAAATTATTTTTTTGTGAATGTTCCAGAAAATAATAATGATTTAAAAAACATAATTGAATCTCTTGGTCATAGTAAATTACAAGTATCATATAAACTTTTTAATTAAAAAAATATGTTTGAAATTAATGGAAAAAAAATTGGTAAAGGTTATGCTCCATATATAATCGCTGAACTATCAGCAAATCATGGAGGGGATATAGAGCGCGCAAAATCCTCTATCGAAGCAGCAAAAGAATCCGGAGCTAGTGCAGTAAAGATACAAACCTATACTCCGGACACTATGACATTAAATTCATTTAAAGAAGATTTCCTTATAAAAGAAGGTCTCTGGAAGGGATATAATTTGTATCAACTTTATAAAGAAGCTCATACCCCTTATGAATGGCATGAGGAACTATTTAAATTTGCTAAATCAATAGACATAACAATTTTTTCTTCCCCCTTTGATGAAAGTGCAGTAGATCTTCTAGAAGAATTAAAAACACCCGCGTACAAGATTGCATCCTTTGAAATTACAGACCTCCCTCTAATTAGATACGCTGCATCTAAACAAAAACCAATGCTTATCTCTACAGGTATGGCTAATAAAGATGAGATAAGAGATGCAATAAATTGTTGTAAAAAACAAGGAAATAAAAAAATTCTAATTTTTCATTGTATAAGTAAATATCCAGCAAATATATTGGATTATCAACTTGGAGATATTAATTTTCTAAAAAAAGAGTTTAATGTTGAGATAGGATTATCTGATCACACTACATCAAATTTAGCTTCCTCTTTATCAACAGCTTTAGGAGCATGTGCTATTGAAAAGCATTTTAAATTAGATGAAAAAGATTGCGGGCCTGATTCTAGTTTTTCAATAACACCTGATCAATTAAAATCTTTAGTAAATGAATGCAATTTATCATTTGAAGCCTCTAAAACCAATTTTCTAAAAAGGACTGATTCAGAAAAAGAAAATAAAAAATTTAGAAGATCAATTTACTTTGTAAAAAATCTTTCTAAAGGTCATATTTTAGAAAAAAATGATATTAAAAGGATTAGACCTGGATATGGACTAGATCCAAAATATTTTGATGAAATTATTGGGCTAAAACTTACTGGAGATATTGAAAAGGGAGATGCCGTAACATGGCAATGTTTTGAATAAATAATTTAATGAGAATTTTTTAATATTATATTTATCAATAATTTATTAGTTTTAAAGAAATATAGTATATAGATATAAGATTAAAAATAAACTTTTTTAAATTGAAAGATAAAATTTATTATTTATTGAAAAACTTTTTTTTATTTATTCCCCTTACTTTATATTTAGGGGAAAGAAGCTTAATAGCATACGATGAAGGTATTTATGTTTTACAAGCAAAGTGGATT
>CEUK01354104.1_pt1 | contig 9982 bp, 10 predicted proteins | sample 356451 | NCBI WGS metagenome assembly CEUK01 (sample SAMEA2622843, study PRJEB7988) | marine metagenome | isolation source: saline water (ENVO:00002010), including
CCTTACACTCATACTTATTTTATAAATGAAGTTCAATTGTTCCTTTTTTGTGTTTTCAAATTGTAATTAATACTACACACAAATAATTGGTTAAATGCAGCAAAAATTAATTCAATATTGTTATATTGAACCAACTTTATATCAATCTTATGAAAAAAATTGTATTCTCTATATTAATTGGTTCTTTGGTGTCACCCTTTTGTTTTGGGCAAGAAAACAAATATTCAAAACTTGATCCTTCTATTGAAGCTTACTGTGATAATTTTCCAGATGCTTGGCACATAGAACATGCAAGAACATCAAACTACACTGGGTATGCTAAAAGCTGTTACACTAATTCTGAAGGTTTGGAAGTGTTAACCGCGCTTTATTATGTTGAAAATTATGGAGAAGATGAGATTATGTATGCTCCATTTGCCACATGGCACCCAAAAGCGTATGGTGGGGGTTTACGTGAGCAATTAATGGGGATAAAAAAAATTGATAAAAGTTTAAATGAAGATGAATGGGGTTGTTATGGAGGAGGGCTAATTAAAGGGTGGTACCCAAATGGTCAGTTATGTAGAGAAATTTTAATTGACAAAAAAGGAAAGCTTGTTTACCGAAAATATTGGGACGAAAATGGAAAACCTACTGACGAAGACTATGTTGAAGAAGCTTTTTTTGGCGCGATATATGATTTGGAGGAAAATACAGATGAAGAGGTTTTAACAATCCCTTTTTATTGGGGCGATTGTGAATAAAAAATGGAGAAAAGTACAATTGACTGGTGCGACTTTTCAAAAATCGATTTCAGAGTAGGTACTATTAAAAAAGTTAAAACGTTTGAAAAAGCTATAAAACCAAGTTATAAAATATGGGTAGATTTTGGCCCAATAGGAATTAAAAAAACTTCTGCTCAAATCACAAAAAATTACTCCCCTTTTGAATTGGTAGGTCAACAAATAATTGGCATTGTAAACTTTCCTAAAAAGCAAATAGCTGATTTTAACAGTGAATTTCTTTTGCTTGGGGCTGTAAATAAAGAAGCAAATGATGTAATTCTTATTCAGCCTAGTTCTAATGTAGGTAATGGGACAATTGTTAGCTAGAAAAAACATTTTTGAAAAATTGATTAATTCAATGCTTATTGTTAAATTTACACTATGAAGAGGATTGGAATTCTAACAAGTGGCGGTGATTGTGGAGGACTTAATGCCGCAGTAAGATCTATTTTTTACAGAGCAAAAGACAAATACAACCTAGATGTATATGGAATATTGGAAGGAACTGTTGGTTTGATGGAGCGTCCTCCTTCTTACATGAAACTAGATTACAATACATTTTCCGGACAACTTATTAGACAGGGAGGCACTTTTTTAGGAACGACAAACAAAGGTAATCCTTTTAAGTACCCTATGGGAGATGGAACCTTCAAAGACAGAACGGTTGAAATCATAGGTGGTTATCATGAATTAGGACTAGATGGATTAATTGTAATTGGAGGAGACGGAAGCATGAAAATACTAAAGGACATTGCTGATAAAGGAAATTTAAACATTGTGGCTATTCCAAAAACTATAGATAATGATGTGGGGGCAACTGAAAATTCAATTGGCTTTCATACTGCTGTAGATGTAGCAACAAATGCTTTAGACAACTTACAATTTACTGCTGCAAGTCATAATAGAACTATGATTTTAGAGGTTATGGGAAGAGATGCAGGGCATATTGCCTTAAATGCGGGAATTGCCGGGGGGGCCGACATCATTTTAATTCCTGAAATAAAATACTCAATTGATGGAATAATAAAGAAACTAAATAAGCTAAATTCATATGGGATTAAACATTCTTTAATGGTAGTGGCAGAAGCCGTAAAAAAGGAAGATGGAGAACATAGTTTAATAACTTTTGCTGATGGAGAACAAAGGTTGGGCGGGATTGGCAGTTATGTATCTGAACAAATAATGAAAAAAACAGATATTGAATGTCGGGTGACTACTTTGGGCCATGTTCAAAGAGGGGCTCCACCTACTACATCAGACAGGATTTTAGCAAGTGCATTTGGAGTATATGCTGTTGACTTATTAGCTAAAAAGAAATTTGACAGAATGGTTGCGTGGAAAGATAGAAAAGTAGTTGATTTCCCAATTGAAATGGGAATAAAAACCTATAGACAAGTTGAAAAAGAAGATTCTTTGCTCAAAACAGCTCGTGCTTTAGGAATTTATATAGGTGATTTATAACAAAATAAAGTTTTGCCCATAGTTTTCAATTATGAAACTCTAAAGTTGTTTCATGCTTTAATAAAATTTGAACTAATAAGTTTAATTACAAGCATTAAATCTTAATTGAAATTCAGGAATATCCTGTTTTAACTTTTTACAATGGCTTTTAGATTTTACAGTTCCATTGGTAATCGCTTTATTTATATACAGGTTGGCTTTTTCAAAATTTTCAGACCAAAAATAGGCATCTGCTAAATTTGCACTTATTAAACCTGTTATTTTTTTATTAATTCTTGCTTTTTTATCATTTAAATCACTACTCTTGAGTTCTTCCTCCCATAAATCGATAGCTTTTGCTAACCTTTCTTTAGCTGTGGCCTTATCTCTATCGTAAGACATTGAGGCGTATGCCGATTGAGCATGGGTAAGCGCATTGACTAGGTTATCATAAGTATAATCTTGATGTTTTTTTGGCACATAAATTTCCAATGTTTCTGTTTTTTTTGGGTAACCCACCTTTTCTGTTATGCTATTATTAACCTTATCAAAAATATTAGTCCAAAGGTCTTTTTGAATTTGCACCCATGGGTCAATTTCCTTTTCTATATTATCGATTCTCCAAAGTTCATAATCATATTCTGTTTTCCCAGAGTATAATATTTTTTCAGAAAATTTAGAGTAAAATTTTTCTTCATAGAAAATATTTCCTTGATAAGAAGCTTTTATGACTAATGGCATTTTAAAATTTGCTTTTACAACATAACTTTTTACACCTGTTGTATTATCAGAAATATAATCACCCTTAATGCTAGAAATTTCTAGACCTAAATTATCTATCTTAACCTCAAATCCTGAGCTTGCTGAATTAAACCCCTCGATATTAATTCTTTTTAACACGTTCAATTGATTGAAGGCTTTTGTTAGCACAGTAGGAAATAGAAAGTATGGCTCAGGATATGTTGGCCATATCGGTTCGCTAGGCTTTGTTATTTGCATTCCTTGATTTGTTTTTTCTTTCCATAGACTTAAAGAAATTAGATGTTTTTTTCTCATTTCTTTGTTCGCTTTTTCCCAGTTAGATAATTTAACTTTTTGGTGAGCTTCAGCTGAATCAACGGCAATTTGGTGAATCATTTTTTGTCGTTCATTATTAACTTGAAAAGAACTATCATAAATAACATTAAAAGTTTTTATTGATTTATCTAAATAATATTTAGGCAACTGTATATATTCAAAATTTATTTTATGGTCTGTAATAAACTGTGATTTTACGTTAAAACAAATTAAAACTAAAATAATTACTATTGGATTTTTAAATTTTTTCATATTGAATATATTCGATTATTAAATTAAGAGTTGGGTTTAATCTAAAGATAATAAAATTAGATATTATTTGGCCATAACAAATTTATTGTACTTTTATTATAACTAACTTTATAATTGATAATGCTATCCAGAACTTCACATTTTTTAATTATAATTTCCTTACTTGTTGTTCTTCTTTATTTTGGGCAGAGCATTATAATCCCATTTATTTTTGCTCTTTTACTTTGGTTTATGGTCCGTATTCTTTCAACGTTAGCTGACCGTATAAATTTTTTTAATACTTATTTCCCAAAATGGTTAAAAAAAGCGCTTTCAGCTGCAATCATAATGATTACAATCGGCTTTTTTGTTCAAATTTTATTTTCAAGTGTAAACACCATAGCTAAATCTCATCATGATTATGATGAAAACATTAGCTTAATCATTAACAAAATAAACTTACATTTTGGAGTTGATTTAAAAGAATGGGTGGATAATAACGTTAAAAACATTGACTTTGGGGAATTAATTCAGTCTCTACTTAGCTCTTTTACAAATTTTTTAAGCGTTGCTTTTATGGTTTTGCTTTTCGCTGTTTTTATTTTTATTGAAGAATCTAATTTTCATCATAAAATAAAAACTATAGTCAATAATAAACCTGAAAAATTTTCAAAACTTAATTCAACTTTATCAAAAATTGAATGGTCAATAGCCAGGTATTTAGGCATAAAAACAATAGTCAGTATACTGACGTGTGTGCTAAGTTTTATTGTTATGAAATTAGTTGGCGTTAACTATGCAGTTTTTTGGTCTTTTTTAATTTTTATTCTTAATTATATTCCAACAATAGGATCCTTAGTGGCCACTATATTCCCTGCGTTATTTTGTTTGCTTCAGTTTGGAGAGTTTTCTCAATGTTTAATAGTGTTTTTTACTGTTGGTTGTATTCAAGTTTTAATTGGTAATATTCTTGAACCAAAATGGATGGGGAATTCAATGAACATTAGTCCTTTAGTAGCAATAATATCATTAGTTTTTTGGGGGGTTATTTGGGGAACAATTGGGATGATTTTAAGTATTCCTATAACCGTGATATTAATCATTATTTGTTCTCAGTTTGATGCCACAAAACAGTTAGCCATGCTGTTATCTGAAAAAGGAAATTTAGAATAGTTATTATGCAAAACTTACAAAATAGCGAATGGAAAGAGGCGCTAAAAAAAAGTAAAAATGGTGAAATTTTAGATGTTCGAACTCCAATGGAATGGGCCAATGGAATAATTGAAGGTGCCATTAAAATAGATTTCAATGACCAAGAGAGTTTTATCCCTTTTATTAAAAAACTTAAAGCCTCTAAACATTATTTTGTCTATTGCAAAAGTGGAGTTAGAAGTTGGTATGCTTGTCAAATGTTAGAACAACTTGGGTTAGTTTCATTCAATTTAAAAAATGGAATTTCTAAATGGGACGAACCTTTAACAAAACCTTAAATGCCATCAAACAAATATTGGAATGATCGCTATTTAAATGATGATATTGGTTGGGATATTGGTGAAATTTCTAGACCCATTAAGCATTGGCTAGACAATTACAAAAAGAAAAATAAAAAGATTTTAATACCTGGTGGAGGAAGTGGGTTTGAAGCTGGATATGCTTATGAAAAAGGGTTTAAAAACACCTATTATTTAGATTTTTCTAAAGTTGCTGTAAATAAATTTAAAAAAACTTTTCCTTCATTTCCTGAAACTCAAATAATCTCAAAAAACTTCTTTAGTTTATCTGATTTTAATGGCTTTTTTGATATTATAATTGAACAAACATTTTTTTGTGCTATTCAGCCATCTATGCGATTAAGATATGTAAATAAAATATATGATTTGCTTCAAAAAAATGGCATAGTTATTGGGTTATTGTTTAACCTAGAATTTAAAAAAGACACACCGCCATTTGGGGGAACAAAAAAGGATTATAAATTGATTTTTGAACCCAAGTTTAATGTTATTAAAATGGAAAAATGCATTAACTCAATTGCTCCAAGAGCAAAAAATGAGCTGTGGTTTTGTCTAAATAAAAAAGATAAAATTCTATTATGAAGTTGATTAAAAAAATGGCAAAATGGCTAAGTATTCTTCTTTTTATTTTAATTGGAATTTGCATTGCTATTCCATATTTATATAAAAATGAAATTATAGAATTAATTAAAAAATCTGCAAATGAAAATTTAAATGCTGAATTAGATTTTAAAGATGTGGACATTAGTTTTTTATCAACTTTTCCAGATCTTACTGTCAAAATTAATGGATTAAACATTAACGGTGTTGATGAATTTGAAGGTGAGATATTAACTAACATAGAATCATTTGAAGTTCATATAGATATAAAATCTATCTTTTTTGGAGATCAATATAAGGTCAAATCTATCCTTTTAAATAACCCTTTATTTAATATTAAAGTTAATGAAGATGGCAAAGCAAATTATGATATTGTTAAAGCCGATTCCTCAATAAATGAAGAAAATATAGAAACTGAGTCAGCGCCATTTGCCTTGGCATTGGAAAATATTGAGCTTAAAAATGCAACTTTTATATATAAAGATGATTATTACGTTACAAGTTTTGAATTAACCAATTTCAATCATACATCTTCCATTGTACTTAATGGCAATAATTATGATTTAAAAACCATAAGTAAAATTAATTCCCTAACTCTTTCATATGATGAAATGTGTTATTTAAAAAACGTGGAAACAATGCTTGATTTTGATATTGATTTAGTCATTGAAGAAGAGTCAATTAAAATTAATTTTAAACAAAACAAAGCCAACCTTAATTTGCTGAATTTATCTTTAGATGGTTGGCTTGAAATGTTTGATGACAAGTATAACATGGATCTTTCTTTTCAAACTAATGAGCCCTCATTAAAAGACTTAATTAGCCTTATTCCTGGGTCAATGACAGATGACTTTAACGCCCTTAAGTCTGATGGGGTTGTTGCCTTAAATGGGCTATTAAAAGGCACCTATAGTGATGAGTTTATACCTAGATTTAAACTGAATGTTTCTGTAAAAAACGGTTGGTTTAAGTATCCTAAATTAAGTGGCAAAGTGGATAATATATTTGTAAATACATCCATCCAAAAAAATGATGGAGAAGACATAGACAACCTTGTTCTAGACCTTGCAGAATTTAAGTCTTCGCTTGGAGATAATACATTAGGCTTATCATTGAATCTAATAAACCCTATTTCAGACCCTAATATAAAATTGGAAATAAATTCTAAATTAAATTTAGGTGAACTAAAAAATTATATCCCAATTTCTGAAGAAAGCACTGTTTCAGGGAACATCACTTCAAACCTAAGTTGCAACGGAAAGTTATCTGATATAGAAAATGAAAACTATTCTGATTTTAAATCAAGTGGAGCTCTTAAAATAAATGGACTAAGCTATAATAAAGAAGGTAATGTTGCCATTGTAGACTCAATGTTGTTTAAATTTTCTAATGAATCTTTAATAATGCCTTTTTTTGAGGCTAAACTGGGGAAAAATGATTTATCTGCTTTTGGTGAAATAAATAATGCTGTAGAATACTATTTTAAAGATGACCCATTAAATGGAAAATTCACCATTTCGTCTACATTTTTTGACTTTAACAAATTATGGGTAAATGAAAGTTATGATTCTGTTGAAACAACTAAATACGTTGACATTTCAGATTCTTTAGTTGTCGAAGAGGAAACTTTTGAATTAATCACTATACCAACCAACATTTCATTTGATTTAGATTGTAGAATTGATTGCTTAAAATACAGTGATATAAATTTAAAAAACACGGTTTGTGAAATTAATTTAAAAAAGGGTAAGGCTAATATCCAAAACTTAAGCTCTAATTCATTTGGAGGAGAAATAAAAGTTGATGGTTCTTATTTTGTAAATAAAGATGAAATTGCTGCTATTGACATGAATTTTTCGCTAAATAACGTATCCATAGAAGATTTATCTTCTCAATTAAATACAGTAGAAAAAATGGCCCCTATTAGTAAGTTTTCTAAAGGAACTATATCAACTAAATTTTCGATTAAATCTAACCTTAACAATCAATTATCCCCAATAATAAATACGTTAAATAGCTCAGGGTCTTTACAGACAAAAGAAATTACTGTTATAAATTATCCTTTACTAAATAAAATTGGTGAAGAATTAAAAATAAAAGCCATTAATCAACAAAAAATAAAAAATATAAATCTTAATTTTTTAATAACAGATGGGCTAATTAATATTGACACCTTTGATGTTAATTTAACTAACGAAATAAAAGCAAAAATAGCCGGAGGGACGAATTTAGAAAATGAACTAAATTATAATCTTTCAACTTTTGTTTCTCAATCATTGATGACTAATAGTAGTCTATTAAACAAAATAAATTCAACCCCTAATTTAATCACATTAAGTTCTATTCCTATAGAAATGACTATTACTGGAACCTTTAAAAAGCCGATTATTAAAACTAACATTAAAGATCAATTTAAACAAAAGGCAAAAGACATGTCAAATAAAGTAAAAGAGTCTGTTAAAGTAAAGATTAAGGACGAGGCACAAAAAATAATTAATGATGCTCGAGTAAAAGCCAATGAAATAATAAAAAATGCTGATTTGAAAGCAATGAAAATTAGAGAAGAAGGAGATGATTTGGCTAATAAAACAAGAAACGAAACAAAAAATAATGCTAAAAAAGCCAGAGAAAAAGCTTATGAATTAGCCGACAAAGAAGTTTCTAAATCAAAAAATGTCATTGAGAAAAAAGCAAAACAATTAGTTGCAGACAAAGCAAAAATTAAAGCTGATGAAACAGAGAAAAAAGCGGTTGATGAAGGGATAAAAAAAGCAGCTTTAATAGAAAACAAAAGCGAAAATGCAGCCCTTAAAGTTGAAAAAGATTCAAGAGAAATGGCAGATAAAATTCTAAAGGAAGCACAAGAAAAAGCTGACAAAATAAAATGAGTGTATTAAGTGTTAAAGAGGCAATTAAAGAAGATTGTCAAGAAATCGTTGATATTGCAAACGAAGTATACTTCACAACTGAAAAGGAGTTTTGGAAAGAGGGTTATTATCGAATTTCAGAAAAGGACTGCCTAAAATATATTTCTAAGGGGGAAATTATAGTCGCAAAGATAAATTCTAAAGTTGTTGGCTTTGTTTTAGCTGGACCAAAATCAATAAATGCTTTCGAATTTTCAATGTTAACTACTCATTTTTCGCATCAAAAAAAAGGCATAGGAAAGATATTGGTAAATCAGGTTTTTGAAAATGCTAAAAAAGAGGGGTTTAAATATTTAGAAATTGAAGTGTTAACTCCTAAACACTGGACTCATTCACAAAAAGAATTTTTAACAAATTGGTATACTAGTCTCGGTTTTAGTTTTATAAACAACTTTTCCTTTGAATCAAAGTATCCTACTCATGCAAAGTTCATGAAATGTGAGCTAGAGTTTAAATTATATAGAAAAACTATTTAGAAATAATAAGGACTTCCGAATCAATATTCATATTCATAGTTTGACCCATTATTTCCATTGTGCCTTCAATTTTTTGATGCATTTCTCCTTTTTTGGCCAATCCTGTTTGTAGATTGATCGTGATGTTTCCAGTTTGCGATCCTTCTAGATTTATACCAATTTCCATTCCAGCATTTTTAATTGAAGCGCCATCTTCGCTGTAAATTAAGCCCTCTGCATATAAAAGCACTTCATCTTGTTTTATTTCTGTTACAGTATATTTACTATTTAAAATCATAGGATATCCTCCTGATTCTAATTTAATTTTTTGTGTCCATGAATCTCCAACTTTAACAGGGTTTTCTGGATATATATTAACCATTTGTTCAATGCTGCTTTTCATGGACTCTGCATCATATCTTCCTTCCATAAAAGCTTCCATTTGACTACGTAGCTCAGGGTCAATATTTTTCATCATTGATTCAAAAATATTTTCTGCACCAGTAACATCCGTGACTTCTCCCTTTTCAGAAAGCTTCATTGTAAATGATTGACCTATCATTCCGTTAAACATATCAGCAATGATCCCCGTTTGAGTTCCTTTTCTTGAATCATAAGACATTTTAGGGTCTGAGCTAATATCATATTGCATCCAATCATATATGTTTTTAATGATTGCACTTGTTCCTTCCTTTTGAAGTACTTCAAAGGTATATCCAGTACCTATTATTTGTTGTACTTGTTGCCCTGCAACATTAATATCTTGATTCGCGGTAAATTCAAAACGAATTTCATCGCCCTCATTTAAATTTACTCTTAAAAGTACTTCTAATGAATTTTGTGTTTCGTCAATCTTTGCTTCAGGATTTGATTTCTCATTTTTACAAGAGCTAATAATTAGCGCAATAAAAAGAATCTTTATGTTAAATATTTTTTTTTTCATTTTAATCAGATAATTTTAAATTGTGATAAACAGC
>CEUK01001759.1_pt1 | contig 9955 bp, 8 predicted proteins | sample 356451 | NCBI WGS metagenome assembly CEUK01 (sample SAMEA2622843, study PRJEB7988) | marine metagenome | isolation source: saline water (ENVO:00002010), including
AACATGAAGCATGTTCCAGCTTTTTATCACAACGAAGCAGGTAGCTACGATAGTGAAATTGATGTAGACAAGATTTGGTACACATTTCCAATTGGAGATAAAGTAACAGCTACTGTTGGTCCAAAAATTGAAAACTACTATATGTTAGCTGCTTCACCTTCAGTTTATAAGCCTAAATTAAACAAAGCTTTTAGATTTGGTGGTCATGGTGTTGCTTTCGGTGCTAGTACATCTCAAGGTTTTGGTTTAAAGTACGAAGCTGATAGTGGTTTTGCTACAAGTATCACAGTTAACTCAAAAGGTGCTGATTCTACTGCAGGTTTCCTTACAGACGAAGACGATAACAAAGTCAATGTAATGGCAGCTTACACATCAGATAATTATCATCTTTCAGCTACATATACTACCCAGCATATTGGTACAGATGGATTCGATGCTTTCCCTTACTACTCAACAGGTGCTTTAGACAATATTAAAGCTACTGGTTCTAAAACAGCTGACGGTATTGACGGATTCGCTCTAAGAGCGTGGTGGAGACCTGATGATCAGGGTACTGCTATTCCTTCAATTTCTGTTGGTTACGATACCATCTCAATTAGTAATGCTAACGCTGGTTTTACTGAAGGTTATGGTTACTCAGTTGGTCTAAACTGGAACGATATCTTCCAAGCTGATGACGTAATTGGTGTTGCATTCGGTGCTCCAATTAAAGGTGAAGAGCATACAGATGGTTCTACAACAGACGTTGATCCATTCTTATGGGAGGTTTATTACTCATTCAAGCCAAACGATTCAATCGAGGTTACTCCAGGAATCTTTGGAGCTAGCGATGTAGACGATGCTACAGCCGATGATATCTTTGGTGCAGTATTAACCACAACATTCAAATTCTAAAACTAGAGTAGTACTATGAAATTATTTCAAAAGTTACTTCTAGCACCTGCTGCAATTGGTTTTTTAAGTCCAATGGCTGCTAGCGCTTCGGAAGCTAACTTAATGGATGTGTCCAGCTACTCTACAGTAGATGTTGAAGTTACTCAGGACACATTTAATAAACCCTTAACAACCAAAAATCCTCTTCTCGCTGGAGGAGAAGGTTTAGGTAATTCAGTTGATTCTGACTTTGATGGAGATTCTTTCTCTTCAACAACTTCAGCAACATTCTCAGCCAATTTCCTTCTTGGTGGTGTTGATGCAACAACTGATGAAAAAGCAAAGTTTATCTTTGATTATGGTATTAACTTAGCAACAAGTTTCACTGGAAACGATTCATTAGACGTTGAATTTGAAGCTGGTCATGGTGGTGGTTCAAGCCTAACCGAGGCCGACCTTGCTGATACAACTTCTCAACTTAAGATTAGTAACATCAGTTATACCTCTAATTTAGGTGAAAAACTTACATTATATGTAGGTGCAAAAGCAGCTAAAGGTAGTGCTCTATACGCTTCGGCTTGTAGATACGGAGGAGTAACTGATACTCTTGATGATTGTGGTGTTGCTTCTACCAACCTTGATGAAGAACTTGGTTCCGCTCTTGGAGCTAGATTTGACCTTGGTTCAGGTTTCTCTATTGCTTTAGGTTATGAAGGTCAAGGTCTTCAAACCGAAGGTATTTTGACTGATGAAGGTACAGATGCTTTTGGTGGTCAAATTGCTTACATCAAAGACAATTATGGTATTGCTGTAGCATTTGCTTCTATTGAGAATCACACTGCAGTCACTAATGCAATTGATTCTGATCATGGAGTTACTACAAGTAACGCTATAAGCGCTTATTTTTCTCCTGATATAGATAACCTTCCATCTATCAGTGTCGGACTTGAGAATACTCATGATGATTCTGCAGGTGCAACAACAGATGAGTTTAGTCACTACTTCGTTGGCATCCAATGGGACAACGTTGGAGAGGGTTCCTTAGGTGTTTCTCTAGGATCTAAGGCTCCATACAGAGAAGATGACGACGCTCAAACAATGTATGAAGTATTTTATACATACAATTATGCTGATGGTATATCTATTACCCCAGCATTCTTCAGTAAGGAAAATGATGCAGCTAATACTGATGATGAAGTTGGAATGCTTCTCAAAACATCATTTAGCTTCTAATTAATTCCTCAAATCCTACACATATAAAAAGGCCTCTAAAAGAGGCCTTTTTTTTTTAATTTTGTATAAATTGATGGTTATAAATTTAGAATTCAAATAAAACTATAGAAATAATCCTTTACCAACAATTTTCGCCTTCACCTATTGGGATACAGGTACTTGATTTTTTTGCTTCATCTGCTATTTTTTTAGCTTTCTCGTCAAGGATGAAATCAGCTGTAATAGACATATCAGTATTCCATTCCTTTAGGCCCCCTAAATCATTTTCCCCTGCTTTCACAGAATTGTTATCAACTGCAGTTATGGCAAGTGCACTAGTTGCTGCAATGAAAACTGCAATAGAGCTTCTTTTTGGCATTGTAAATTTATAAAGTATATATGAATATATTAGTTATTCTAGGATTAATTATCTAGATATGGTATAAAATGTTTCTCAACTTCCTAATAACCTCAAAAGGTTTGAGTAAGATTTAAAAATTAGATCCAATTCATCTGATCTGCCATATTTCGAAAGTAAGCCTCTTGCTCCAGCATCTATATCAAAGAGATATTCTCTTTCTTCGATACTTTTTACGTAACTTTCTATCCATCCAACGCATACTAATCTCTCTCCACTTTTTATCTCTTTTACTGAATGTAAGTAAGTACTAGGATATATCAAAATCTCCCCAGAATTTAATTTAAATCTTTTTTCTGAATTTATGTTTTCAATAACAAGTTCTCCCCCTTTATAACTATCCTTTTTATTGATGAAAATAGTAAAGGATAGATCTGATCTACCTGAAGACATAAATGGATTATCAATATGTCTGCCATATTTCATCCCCTCACTCGCTTTAGTGAACATTATTCCGTGAATACTTTTTGGTAATGAAAAACTTTTAATCAGTGGATTTGAGAGTATTTTATCAACAATAAATTTAGATAAATTTTGAGAAATATCTGAATTTCTATCAAGTTGCAAATTGTTCTTTACTCTAGCAGCGTGCGATCCAGCAGTCTTTTTCCCATCTTCCCAATGTCCGCTATTTTTTTTTAATTTATTTTTAAATATTTGAATTTCTTCATCATTTAATAGTGGACTAATCAAATAATTCATTGTGCTAGATAAAATTGATACATTGAGATGTATGTAAAATATCTTTTAGATTTCTTATCCAATAGATAGATATAATGTAACCATAAATACTAATTTAAAAAGTGCAAAGTTTCAAAAAATTATTTTTTTCTGCCTTATCATTTTCCCTTTTATGTAATTTAAATATTCCCGTAGATTCATCAGAAAAAGAAGTTAGGGTTTATTCAGGAAGGCACTACAATACAGATAGAATTGTATATAAAAGATTTGCTGAGGAAACGGGAATAAAGGTGAGGCTTATTGAAGCTGCAGGAATATCTTTAATTGAAAGATTAAAAAGAGAAGGGTCTAATTCTCAAGCCGACTTGATACTTTTAGTAGACGCTGCAAGGATTACAAATGCAGCAAAAGCCGGCTTACTTCAAAGTATTGACTCACCTAGCTTAGAAAATGATGTACCAAAAGCTCTTAAAGATCCCAACAAAGAATGGTATGCTCTCACCAGAAGAGTCAGAGTTCTAGTAGCGAATCCTAAGGTAGTTGATGTAAACAAGATTAAGGACTATACGGATTTATCTGATCCCTCTCTTAAAGGTAAAGTTTGTTTGAGGAATAGAAAAAGTCCATATAACCAATCTTTAGTGGCTAATCAAATAGTTAATAAGGGAGAAAAAACTACTAAAAGTTGGTTAAGCGGAATGATTTCAAATGTATCACAACCATTCTTCCCAGGAGATATTGCAATTGTGCGAGCAGTAGCTAAAAAGAAATGTGGCGTTGGAATAGTTAATCACTACTATGTAGCAAGAATGTTAGAGGGTGTAAATGGAAGGAGAGATCAGCTTTATGCAAAAAGGGTTAATGTTTTAACTCCTAATCCAGCACATGTGAATATAAGTGCAGGTGGAGTTGCAAAATATGCTAAAAACAAGAATGAAGCTATCCAACTACTTGAATTCTTGGCTTCTCCCAGAGGTAGTAAGGGTATTGCAGCTCCAACCTTCGAACATCCTTTAAAAGAAGTTAATCAAAATAAAACAGTTAAGAGTTTTGGTGGATTCACTGCGGATAAAGTAACTGTTCAGCAGCTTGGTCAATATAATTCAAAAGCTATTAATTTAATGAAAAGTACTGGTTGGCAATAATTACAAAATTAATAATTTATAATTTAAGTTCCTTAAGAAAGTTTCCTTAGTGGTTTAAAGATAACGAGCCGAAATAGTTAAAAATGTGAATTGTTGGCGAGTTCGTTTTTCCCCTTTATGTTTCACTTGTTTTTGCAATATAAGTTTGTGGCTTAAATTAATTGTCGTTATTTAAATCAATATAAAATTAAAGTAATTTTAAATTCAGTTAGTTAAAGGGAAAAGTCTTTTAGAGAATTGGTCTGAAACTCAGGAAGGAAAATCTCGTAAAATCTATAAAATCATATCTTCCAAGTTCATATAAAAAACCTCTTAATTAAAAAATATTTAATCCTTTTCAGAAAATACAAGATTGTAAAAAGTTATGACCTTATACCTAGGAATAATGAATAATTGTAATTCTTATGAAATTAAAAAAACTTATGCTCAGTGGCAGCTTCATATTACTTTGCTATTCCATTAGAAAGAATTTCACTTTATTTATCTAAAGAAAATAAAAATATCAATTTACCAAAAAATTTGAAGGCTTTTTATCGCAGTCTTAAATATTTTTGATTAATTTAAGTCAAAAAAAAGATAAATAATTAATTTTTTTTAAGTACTAATTTGACTATTATTGGTTTAATTAAGAATATTAAAAACTTGAAAGGTTTCGGACAGAATAATCATGATAAAAAAATATATAAGAAATCTGTTTCTCCCCCAATTGATGAGATTATTGATTATGCAATTAAATTGCAGCTGAAAGGTAATATTTCAGAAGCAACTAAGTATTACAAGTACTGTATTGATAAAGGGAATAAGGATCCAAGAGTTTTATGCAATTATGGATTGATATTGCGGAATTTAGGGGATTTAGAAAACGCTAAAAAAATGATGGAAAATGCAATCTATGTAAATCCCCACGACACATTAGCTTATAATAATCTTTCTGGTATTTTGCAAGAGTTAGGCAAATATGATTCAGCTGAAGATATTTTGAATAAATGTTTAGATCTTGATCCAAAAAGTTCAATTACACATAGTAATCTTGGTGCTGTATTAATTCATCAAGGAAAACTTGATCGTTCAGAAGTGATTTTAAAAAAGGGAATTAAAATTAATCCAAATGAAGTGAATTTTTATTTAAGTTTAGGGGTTGTAATGAGACTATCAGACAAGATTAAAAAAGCAATTGAATATACCAATAAAGCTTTAGAAATACAACCTGATAATCAAGCAGCATATTGTAATCTTGGAGATTTTTTCAGAATATCTAAGGAATATAGAAAAGCGATAGCGAACTTTGAAAAAGCTTTGCATTTGAATAGCGATAATGTATCAGCAAAATTTGGAATAATAATTTGTAAAGGATTAATTTGTGATTGGAGCGATTATACTGATATTAATGATTGGATAACGAATCTGGGAACTATTGGAAAACCTTTAGATCCATATCCATTTTTACTTTATGATGATAGTCCAATAAATCATTTAAAAAGATCTAAAAAATATGCAAAAAAAAGATTTTATCAAAAAGAGATAGTTGAATTCCCAAAAAATAAAGAAGGTAAGATTAAAATAGGATATTTTTCTGAAGATTTTAGGGACCATCCAGTAACGCACGCGATTACTTCGCTTTTAGAGCAACATGATAAAGATAAATTTGAGATTTGTCTTTATTCATTTACTATTAAGGAAGACAACTATACAAAAAGACTTAAGAATTTAGGATTTATCTTTAAAGATATAAAAGATTTTGATAATTCACAGACTATTAAATTAGTCAGATCAGATAATCTTAATATTGCGATTGATCTTAATGGATATACAGGTAATAATAGGTCTTATCTTTTTAGAAGCAGAATTGCTCCAATTCAAATAAATTATTTAGGTTTCCCATCAACAATGGGTACAAATTCTTATGATTATATAATCGCAGATAAGATAATAATTCCTAAAAAAGATGAAAGATTTTATTCTGAAAAAATTTTGAGATTAAATCACTTTTTTCCTCCAAACTCTTGTGCAAGAGGACTTTCAGAAGAAGATAATTTCTTGAGAAAGGACTTCAAAATACCCCAAAATGCATTTGTATTCACATGCTTCAATGGTAATAAAAAAATCACTCCAAAAGAATTTGATATTTGGATGGATCTTCTTCATGAGATAAAAGATAGCATTTTATGGTTAAGTAAATCGAATGATTTAGCAGAAATAAATTTAAAAAAAGAAGCTAAGAAAAGAAATATTGATCCTAATAGAATAATATTTGCTGAAAAATTAAAAAAGAAGGAGCATCATTTAGCGAGATACAAAATTAGTGATCTGGGATTAGATACATTCAATTACAATGGCCACACCACAACCTCAGATGCTTTATGGAGTGGGTTGCCAGTCATAACAAAAACAGGAAGAAGTTTTGCCTCAAGAGTTGCTGCCAGTATTTTAAGTTATCTTGACTTAAAGGATTTAATAACAACTACTGAAAAAGAGTATATGGACAAGGCACTATATTTAGCCAAAAATAGAGATGAAATATTAAAACTTAAAAGCAAATTGGCAAAGATAAAAGATTATGATCTTTTAAGATCAAAAGACTATGCAAAAGATCTAGAAAATTTATATTTAAAAATCATAAAATAAACTTTTACTTCTTCTACTAAGAAAGGTTTTCTTTAGGATAATAAACTTTCGAAAACTCTAATTTACCTTTTACTCTAAAAAATATGTTTAAGCTATATTTGTTAAAAATATGAGAGCCAATATGTTTAATAGATTTTTCCTTGTATTTTAGATCAAATTTTTATTGTGCCAGTATTCATTTATATAATTGACTAACAATACACTTTTAATGAAGGTGATAAAAATTTAAATAAAGTTAATTTGCAAAGTCTTTGGTTAATTCCAGTATGGATCTTCACTAAATTCAATATTTAATAATTTTTGTTCAGATGACTCTATATTGGTCATACAAGGTCTAACAGTCTTGCCATTTACTTCTATTTCGCATGCTCCACAGCTCCCTGACAAGCAACCAGTAGGGATAGAGATATCAGCTTTTTTTGCATAAACAAACCAGTCATCTCCCACATGGGCTTTAGTAAGATTTTTGTTTGGCCAGCAAATGGTTATTGTAGATTTTCTCAAGTTAATAATTCCGAAAAGTCTATGTATTTATTAAATTCAAGTGCAAGATTCTCAATAATTGAATCTCTTTTTATTTTATAGCTATTTATTTGTTTGTCTAATTTAGTTAGTCCTTTCTTCTCTCTGATGCGATTAATATAGCTATTTCTCCATAAGTCATTCTCAAAAATGCCATGAATATAAGTACCAGCAATAGATCCGCCCTGATCATTTTCAAAATACCAACCTAGATTATCATTATCAAACAAGCTCTTGATTCTTATATCCTTATTTTTAGAGGAAAGATCACTCTTTCCATTATGGATCTCAAATCCATTAATAGCTACTTTGCAAGGCCATAAGGACTTACAATTGACTTGTCTTGTTTGTTTCTTTTTATTGAAAATGGTTTTTAAAGGTAATATACCTATGCCGTTAATTTCATTTTTTAAATAATTATTACTACCCTCTTTAAAATAGGGATCTTTTAAACTTTCACCAAGCATTTGCAATCCACCACATATTCCGAGAATATTTCCTTTACCCATACAATAAGATCTAATTTCTCTTGATAATCCTGAATCGTCTAAAAATTTTTGATCTTTAATAGTTTGTTTACTCCCAGGGAGAATAATACAATCAAATTTATGAAGATTTTCTAATTTCTTAATCCATTTTAATTGAATTGAATCTTCATTCTCTAAAGGGTGTAAATCAGAAAAGTTGCTAATTGAGGGAAACTTAATAATTCCTACTTTTAAATCAAATTGATCTTTATCAAATTTTTCGTCAAGTAGATCTAAGGAATCTTCTGGCGGCAATTTATCCTCTAATGTTGGTAATATTCCTAAAATTGGTATTTTTGTATTATTCTCAATCCATGTTTTCCCTTCAGAAAATAATGAAATATCACCTCTAAAACGATTAATAATTATTCCTTTTATTAGTTTTCTCTCTTCAGGGTCCATCAATGCAAGAGTACCAATTATTTGAGCAAAAACTCCTCCTTTCTCTATGTCGGCAACTAAAATGCAATTTGCTTCAAGATACTTTGCAATTCTTAGATTAGTAAGATCTCTATGAATTAAGTTCATTTCGACAGGGCTTCCTGCACCTTCAATTATCAATCTTTGTGTAGGATTCTTTTTTATAATTCTTTTTATAGCTTTTTGAATTACTTCCCAACCAGGATTAAACCAATTTTCATAGTAATTTCTAGCTGTTGTAATTCCAACGCTCTTTCCTAAATGGATTACCTCACTTGTGGAGTTCCCTTGAGGTTTAAGCAGAATAGGGTTCATTAAGGATGATGGAGTCAGTCTTGAGGCGAATGCTTGCAACGCTTGTGAGTAGGCCATTTCTCCACCATCCAAATCAACCCATGCATTATTACTCATATTTTGTCCTTTAAAAGGGATGGGTTGTTCACCCATGTTTTTGAGTATTCTGCAAATTGCAGTAACGGTAATAGATTTCCCAACTCCACTTGATGTTCCAAGGATCATAATAGATTTTTTTTTAGTATTTAATTTTTTATTAAAGTTCATATTAAAATTGATATTTAATTTTATTTTTATTAGGCTTGGAAAGAAACCTTAAATAATTACTTTTTAATCATCAGTGTTAATTCTAGCTTCATCTTCAAAATCTAGAAAACAACTTCTCAAAAATGCAGATATACAATTTATTCAAATAGCTAGTTCTTTTGATGAAAGTACCATTGAAGAGAAAAATATTACTAGGCTTGCATCGGAATTATCCTTTTCAAAAGCTACAAACACTTTAGAAAAGATAAAAAATTCTGACTTAGAGTTATATTCAAAAATTTCTTCATTAGAGATATTAGGCTGTGATTCTATTTTTGAGTTTAGAGGCAAAGCTTTTGGAAAACCTTCAAATAAGAAAGAAGCCTATGAAAGATGGCTTTTAATGTCCTCTAATTATGGATATTTACATACTGGGCACACAATATTATTTTGTGAATTAAATAAAAAGAGGAAAGAAATTATTTATAAAAAAAAGGTTGTGGAGGTAATAAGTTCTAAAATAACTTTTTCAAACTTAGAAAAGAATGAAATTAAAAATTATGTAGATAGTAATGAACCTCTACATTGTGCAGGAGGTTTTGCTCTAGAGGGTAGAGGTGGTAAATATATAGAAAAAATAGAGGGATGTTTTAGTAATGTAATGGGTTTAAGCTTGCCTTGGCTGAGGAGGGAAATAGCTAATCAGGGAATAAAAATATAAAAAAAACCCTGCTTATGCAGGGTTTTTCTTTATTTAAAATAATAACGTGAATTATTAGTCTAAATCTGGCATTTCTAATGCTGGCTCCTCGTTTCGATCAATTCCTTTCTCGAAACCAGCAGCTGCAGCTCTTGCGCGTCCAGCATGCCATAGGTGGCCAATGAATGTAAACCAACCTAAAAAGAACTGTGCAGCTGCTAACCATTGTCTTAAGTTGACAAAGTTTACAGCATTAGGTTCTGTAATGATTCCACCAACAGAGTTGATAGAA